>WFLX010016541.1_pt1 | contig 16414 bp, 7 predicted proteins | sample 4967041 | NCBI WGS metagenome assembly WFLX01 (sample SAMN12857096, study PRJNA449069) | gut metagenome | isolation source: stool from male and female vole | host: Microtus ochrogaster | place: USA:Florida | collected 2017 | reverse complement strand
GGTTCCTGGTGTTAATTCAAAATATCTTGGATCTACGGAATCATTCATGAGCGAGTTACGTCGCGAACGCGCCGTAGAGTTAGCATTTGAGGGTCACCGTTTCCATGATCTTCGTCGCTGGCTTCTCTTGACAGAACGACCTTATACATATAAGACTCGTCTTGAATTTGACCGTGCTCCAGGTATTGACTATGCAAATCCAACGGAAAATCGCGTAGTGAATATCAGAGAAGAGATTATACTTGAACGTCAGCTTGAGGAGCGTCATTATTGGCTCCCTCTACCAACAGCCGACGTAAACATATATCCTGAATTCGGGCAGAATCCGGGTTGGTAAACCAACTAATCAAAACATCTTGCAATGAAAACTATAATAAAAAATATAGGATGCTCTGTCATGTTGGCCACATCTGCCGCTTTTGCGGCGCAGGCTCAGATTGCCACAGGCGACAGCCTCGTGCATGTCGCTTTCCAGACTAAGGAGGCTGGCGATGTGATTACTGCAGTGCAGCAGGTTGATTATGAGCAGCTGATAAAAAAGAACTTCACGGAGAGCGCTCTCGACGGTAGCCTTATGTCACTTATGGGGCCTGCAAGTTGGGGACAGTCTGCTCTCGTGCTCGTAGACGGCATGCCTCGTGACGCCGCAGACCTAAAACCTTCCGAAATAGAAAGTATCAGCTATCTTAAAGGAGCGGCTGCTGTGGCTCTTTATGGAAGCCAGGGAGCCAAGGGCGTTACTCTCATCACTACCAAGCGAGGTCTTAACCAGAGAATGACCATTGATTTCCGCGCTACAACAGGTATAAATGTGCCTAAGAACTATGATCAGTATCTTGATGCTGCAAGCTATATGACTCTATATAACGAGGCATGTCGAAATGACGGTATCTCTGAGAGATATGATGCAGCGACAATTTACAACACTGCGGCCGGGACTAATCCTTACCGATATCCAGATCAAAGATATTATAATGACAAATATCTAAGGAAAAACTCATTCTGGTTTGGCCTCAATGGCCAAATTCGTGGAGGTAATGAGAAGACTCGTTATTATCTGAATGTGGGACTGAACCGTAATAACGGAATGATAAAAGTTGGCAACCACAAGAAAGATAACGATCTGCGTTTCAATGTTCGTGGTAATGTAGATATGACCATAACCAACTGGCTGACCGGCTTTACTAACGCATCCATGGTGGTCAACGACTCTTATAGCTCAAGAGGCGACATCTGGGGTATGGCTTCAGGAACATGGCCTAATAGATTCTCAGTGCTTCTTCCAGTAGATATGATCGATCCCAACAACGCCTCTCTTCAGGATATGATCAAATCTGCTACACTCATAGATGGGAAATATCTTCTCGGTGGAACATCGAGCAACTCTACCAACGCCATCGCGGATTCATATGAGGCTGGCTACATAAAGAACAAGACACGCTCATTTACATTCGATGTCGGTCTTAACTTTGACTTGAAAAGAATACTGAAAGGTCTGACATTTAAGACAGCGTTTGGAATTGACTATCGCTCTTTCTATAGCGAGGGATTCAGTGAGGGCTATGCAGTGTATGAGCCAACCTGGGCTAACGTCAACGGACAAGATATGATTATTGGACTTAATAAGCATGGAAATGATACAAATTCCACGAATGAGTTCGTAGGAGAATCTACCTATTATCAGAACATGCAGTTCCGCGCCCAGTTTGACTACAACCGTATTTTTGCCGAGCGCAACTATTTCGACGCTGTTCTCCTCGGATGGGGATATCAACGCAGCAATTCAGCAGACGCAGACCACAACAACAGTGCTTATCATAAGAATACTAATGTGAATGCAGGCCTGGAATTAAGCTATAACTACGACCATCGTTACTATGCGACTCTTACTGGAGTACTCGTGCATTCAAGCAAACTCGCTCCTGGACATCGCAACGCATTCTCTCCAGCAGCTACTATAGCCTGGAGACTTGGACAAGAAAAGTTCGTACGCGAGAATGCTGGTTGGATCGACGATCTGAAGATTATGGCTTCTGTTGCAAATCTGCATCAGGACATCGATATCAGCGATTGGTATATGTGGGCAGGCTATAATAAATACAAAGGCGGCTGGTTTACTTGGCGCGATGGAAACAGCGGAGGCTGGACGACAGCCCCAATGCGTAGTGATAATTTCGATCTTACGTTTATCACCCGTAAGGAGTTCCGTGTAGGACTTGACGCAAGTCTACTATCCGGTCTCGTAAAGCTGAATGCAAACTGGTTCACCTATGACCAGAATGGCGGACTTACTCAGGGTACGGCATCAATCGTTCCATCCTTTATGAATCAGTATGATGCTTCTTTCCTATCATGGATGAATTATAATAACGAGCGTCGCTCCGGCTTCGACTTCTCTCTTAATCTTAACAAGAAATTTGGAGAGGTTGAACTTGGTGTAGGTTTCTCAGGTCTTTATCTAACCGATAAATACACAAGACGCGACGAAATGCCTGCAGAGAAATATCTTGCCACAGTCGGACGTCCTCTCAGTTCAAGTTTTGGATATATATGTGAGGGATTCTTCGAGACTCAGGAAGAGATTGACAACCGTGGTATCCGTCAGACATTTGGTGGAACTCTTCGTCCAGGCGACCTCAAGTATAAGGATGTCAACGAAGACGGCGTTGTCGATAGCAACGACCGAGTATATCTTGGCAACTGGAATCCAAAGTTCAATTTTGGTATTAACCTTACTGCCAAGTGGCGTGGATTCACTCTCTTCGTATGGGGAACTGGGCAAACCGGTGGCATAGGATTCAAAAATAATTCCTACTACAACAACGGAGGAGACAGCAAATACACTGAGAATGCATGGTATCGTTGGACACCAGAAACTGCATCTACCGCGCTTTATCCTCGTCTCACAACCGGCTCAACAAACAACAACAACCAGACTTCAACATTCTGGAGATATAAGACCGACCGATTCAATATCGGCAGGGTACAGCTGACATACGACCTTCCGGCTTCGATCTTTACAGGTAAGGTTGTAAGTGGCCTGAGCGTATACATCCAGGGAGATAACCTCGCAGTCATCTCAAAGGAACGTAAGGAAATGGAACGTGCCTACAGCTGGGGTCCTCAAACAAGGTCTTACAACATAGGTGCACAGATTACTTTCTGACATTTTAAATCGACAGAAAATCATGAATAAGAAAACATTATATTCTGCGCTGTGCGTGCTTGCCTGCGGAGTGTTTACAAGCTGCGACGATGTCTTTACTCCAGCAAACGACAACCTCTCCGACATAAGCCAGATGCAGACCAATTCACAGTTCGCACATGGTTTCCTACTTCACATCTATAGAAATGTGCCTGGATACTATGACAACAGTGAGTATGCTACCGACGATGCGGTGACAAGCGACAAGAACAACAACTTCAGTAATATCGCTAAAGGAGGCTGGACAAGTTCTAACAATCCGGTATCAGTCTGGGATCGCTATTTCAATAATATCCAGAACCTCAATATGTTTCTGGAGAATGAGCCGACCGTGACATGGGCTGAGGATCCTATAGTGGCTAAACTGTTCAGTATGAGATTCGTGGGCGAGGCTCATGGTCTGAGAGCTCTCTTCATGTATTATCTTTTAAGAAATCATGCCGGTTACACATCCGATGGCAGACTGATGGGAGTCATGAAACTTGACAGATATCTGACTTCATCCGACGACTATAATATTCCCCGAGCTACTTTCAGGGAGTGTATAGACATGATACTCTCAGATCTTGATATAGCGGAAGCTAATCTCCCTGTTGAGTTTGAGAATATTCCAAACGACAGCCCGGTTCCGGCTCCTTTCGATCAGGTGACTGACAATATTGGCCTTTACAACCGTGTGATGGGCGAGTATGGACGCCAAATGATAAGCCGTACTATCGCAAGGGCAATACGCTCACGTGTGACTCTGCTCGCTGCCAGTCCTGCTTTTGAAGAATCTGGTATAGAATGGAGCTCAGCCGCTGACGCAGCGGCATCAGTGCTTGATGCAATCGGCGGAATCTCTGGAATGGATCCCCAAGGTATAACATATTATTGTAATACCAAGGAGATTGACGATCTAAGTGAAGGTAAATGTACTAAAGAGATTTTATGGAGAGCAAACACCAGTGATAACCGTAATCAAGAGAGCGAACATTTTCCACCTTCTCTTTACGGAAATGGACGTATGAATCCTACACAAAATCTTGTTGATGCATTCCCTATGGCAAATGGGTATCCGATCTCCGATTTAAGAAGTGGTTATAATGAGGAAAGTCCATATTCCGGAAGAGACCCAAGACTTTACTCATATATTATCTTCAACGGAGCTTCCGAAGGTGTTAATAACACTCCTATTTATACTGGAAGTGATGCCACAACCGCCGACGGACTCAATAAACGAGAGACTTCTACCCGCACAGGCTATTATATGAAGAAGCGTCTTCGCATGGATGTCAATTGCAATCCTTCCGGAGCCCAGAATAAAATACATGTTGAGCCACGGTTCCGCTATACGGAGATTTTCCTTAATTATGCCGAGGCTGCCAATGAGGCGTGGGGACCGAAAGGAACTGGAAGCCATGGATACAGCGCCTATGATGTGATTAAGGCCATCCGTTCGCGTGCAGGAATAAAAGATGTAACATATCTCGATGAGTGTGCAGCTTCTAAGGAAAAAATGCGTGAGCTTATTCGCAATGAACGCCGTCTTGAACTATGCTTCGAGAGTTTCCGTTTCTGGGACTTACGTCGCTGGAAGGCTAACCTTAACGAACCAGCAAAGGGCGTGGACATAAATGCCGGAACTTACACTCTGCTTCCAGAGGTTGAGGAGAGAGCGTTCACAAATTTCATGTATTATGGGCCCATACCTCAGCAAGAAGTATTGAAATACAGTAATCTCGATCAGAACGAGGGATGGTGACAACCAAATAAACTACCGAACAGAAATGAAAACAACAAAGCTTTTTACAATAGCGCTTCTAATGGGCGCATCTCTTGCATCCTGCTCGAATTCTGAGAATGAATTCCCAGATTTTGAATATCAGACGGTGTATTTTGCCAAGTATTCGATTGGCCGCACAATTGAGCTTGGGGAGGCGTTCGATATTGATCTTTCACTCGACAACCAGCATAAGTTTCAAGTGAAGGCAGTACGAGGAGGGGCCTACGGCAATAATTCCGACAGGGTGATTCATTATAAAGTGGATCCAACTCTCTGCGACAATCTGTTTTTCACCGAAGACTGGGGCGGACATCAGGTGACTGTTCTTCCAGAAGACTACTACGAAATTGAAGATAAGGATCTTATCATTCCGAAAGGAAGGATTGATGGTGGTATAACCGTGCATCTGACCGATAAATTCTTCAACGACCCCAAGGCAGTAAAATTCAATTATGTACTGCCATTGGTAATGACTGGGGTCGAGGGTACTGATTCAATTCTGCAAGGAAAGAAACTTGTAGAAAATCCAAATAGATTTATCGCTTCAGACTGGAGTGTCGCTCCAAAAGACTACGTGGTCTATTCGCTTCGCTTCGTCAATGAATGGAACGGCACATATCTCCGTCGCGGCGTTGACCATATTACGGTAGACGGTGGACAAGTTACTGATGTCAAGCGTCATCAGAGTTATATTGAGCGTGATGAGGNGGTTTCGGTCTCCACTGCNGCCTACAGAACCTGCGATCTTTCACTNTCNACTCAGTCTGATGCTGATCACAAATATGATTACACTCTGCGACTGAANTTCTCTGAAGACGGCAGCTGCACTGTAACTTCTGCAAACGAAGGAGTATCTGNAAGCGGGTCAGGAAAATTCCTTAAGAAGTCAGAGAAAAAGGCGATAAGCGGTGTCGACAGAGACGGCTTGTATCTTGACTACACAGTGAGCCACCCGGATGGCTGGAGTCTTGCTGTAACTGATACACTCGTGATGCGCGATAGAAATGTTAGCGCCCAGTATCCGGATTTAGAAATAAAGTAAAAAAATGAATCCAATGAAAAAGAATATAATAAACTGGTTGCCGGTGGCTTCTGCATGCCTAATTTTTGCATCTTGTGCAGAGGATTATAAGGAAACTATTCAGTTGCCAGCGAAGCCCGATGANGTCGCTCTTTCAGAACGTCTGGCGTCATATGACGTGCTTACTAAATATTCAGACGATGCTGCTATTAAGATAGGAGTATGCGTTGATCCGGCAGTATTCGCTGCAAAAGAGTTGGCTTACAGTATTGTCAAGACAAACTTCGACCAGGTGGAAAGTGGAGTTAAAATCACCCCTTCCGCATTGATCACCGAAGAAAACGTCTATGACTTTACGCCTCTTTCTGATCTTGTAGAAACTGGTGAGAAGAATGGGATTAACGTTTTTGGACCTGCTCTTTGTTCAAATGTCAATATCCCTTCTACTTATTTGAAGTCGCTGCTTGAGGATATCGTTATCCCTTACCAGCCTTGGAATGAAATGATATTGGTTAACGATTTTGAGAACGATGCAATCGGAACTGCATATGCATCACAGAAGAAAGCAGCAGGCAGTGTCGATGTCAAAGTCATGGAAGATCCACTTGGAGAGCAAGGGAAAGTNCTTGGNGGCACTAANCTTACTATGGATGTCCCTCTTGTTGANGTGACTCTTCCAGAAGGATTTACTCTTGCTGATGTATCAAGAGTCAAATTGAAATGTCTTTTGCTGGATGGTACTCCAACGTCTGCGAGAATTCAGATTGAAGGTTCCGGCAATAACGACAAGAGTAATCCTTACCAAAGCAAGGGAAAGTGGGAAGAATATGTATTCGACCTTACAAGTATAAAGTTCAAGGAGGCTGAGCTGAAAGTGAATAAATTCAAACTTGCCGTTGGCCCTTACGGTTCAGGAGTGACCTGCTGCGTCGATGACATTTCGATTCGTCTTGAACACAGCACCGGAGACGACACAGTTATAGTTAAGACACCTGAAGAGAAGGCTAATATTGTCAGCGGAGAACTCTACAAGTGGGTAGATGGAATCACCGATATTTGTGCTTCATCAGTCAAGGATTACATTATCTTTGATCAGCCACTTGAGACAGTCAATGCCAAGTTCCTTTGGAGCGACTATCTTGGAGATAAATACCTTGCAGACGTGGAGAAATCTGTGAATGAAAAGGTTGGAGGTGATGCTAAATTCTATGTAAGCCAAAATCTCATTGTCTCTGATGCGATGGCTTCTGAGGTGGCAGCTCTCAAGGCAGAAATTCAGACTCTTGAAGGAAATGGAGTGAAAGTGGACGGAGTTAATGTTGTTCTCAATGCTGCATGCAGTCTTGATGATGCTTCTCAGTCAACTATAAATGCAACTACAGTGGCTGGCATTAAGAACCTTGCGTCTCTTGGCAAGCCTATAAAGGTGACTCTTAAGATTACTGTGCTAAATGAAGAGGGCGCAAATGCGAATCCTATCAACTTGTCTGCAGAGCAGCGTAAGAAAGTAGGCGAATACTACAATTTGCTTATCCGCACATTCCTCTCTGAGCTTGGCAGCAATGCAAAGGGAATCACATTCTCTTCAGTGTTTGACACTGCATCAGAGGTGGCTCCTTGGCAGCAAAATGGCAATCGCAGTTTTGTATACGAAGGCATAGTAAAAGGCCTTTCAAAATAATGGGAATGGACGCACANCTCGTGCGTCCACCCTTAAACAAATAAAAACAACTTAAACAATACTATTTATTAACCTTAAAAAAGATTTCTTATGAATTTTCATTATCTGAAATCAATGTCAGCTATTGCGCTGGCAGGCATGTTTGCAGCAAATGCATATGCCGAGACTCTTTCCGAAGAGTTNGTAGTAGATTTCACTCAGAAAGAGGTAGGCTTTAAGCTTAACTCATACTGGGGTGGTCCGAACGACCACATGGCAGTAGTCGCTACCGAGGAAGGCAACCTCCTTCTTGTCGATGGTGTGGATAATCCAGGCGAAAATGGAGAGCCCGCTTTGAATGACGCTGGCTTCCCTTGTTGGAGCACTATGGCTAAGTATCCAGATCTGTCTCTTCCTTCAGGTTTCAATTTCTCTAACATTCAAATGATTGAGATTGAATATAAGCCTACTCAGCCCGACAATGTTCCTTTCGCTATTCAGCTTATGCAGACTACTAATCCTCTTTATTTCGAAGGAGATATCGTAGTTAATGAGTGGAACACATTGGTTTTCGACCCATCTGAATTTACTGTAGGTGAAGACAACGCTCCTTACACTGCTACTCCTTCTTCCTTCAATTTCTGTATGGGTGCTAATGGTTCTTCTAACTATTACATCAAGAGTGTGATTTTCTATCTCGAGAAAGAAGTATCTCAGCGTGAGAAAGATGAGGCTGCTCTCGACAAGACTACGGCTGCTTGTGTAGAGTTCAATTTCGACAATTGGCCAGTTTCTGGAGATGATGCAGAAGGCAATTTCTCTTCTCCTTATGTTGGTTCTAATGGCGGCGGCGTAAATCGTCCAGACATGGTCATCGATCTTGGTCCTGAAGGATATAACAACAATTGTGCTCACATCATCTATGGAGGTCATACCAATATCTTCATTACTGAGCCAGTTAATGTTCCGGAAGGATATACATTTGATGATCTTCGTCTTATCGAGTATGATCTCTATCTTACAGAAGAACCTGGCGTTGACTATACAAATGGAGCTGCATTTACAGGTACTAGTCAGAAACCTGCTCTCAAATTGAAAGATGGTTATCCTTGGGGTTGGGAGCCTGTAGGTGGTGAAGGTACTCGCGCCTCTTCTCCAGTTCCTGAAGTCAACAAGTGGAACAAGGTTGAATTCTATCCTTCTACTTTCGCATGGGTTTCTCGTGAGATCGACGTTCCTGTACTTGACGAGAATGGAGAACCCGTCCTCAATGACAATGACGAACCTATGACTCAGAAAGAAACACAGGATGAAGAAACNGTAAAGAATGAATTTGGCAAAAAGACTCAGTTCTGGATGAGCTTCGGTTTCCGTCCTTGCGAAAATCAGTGCTATGTTGACAACGTGAAACTCTGGTTCCAGAAAGGTGGCGAAGAGGNTGCTGTAAATAGCGTATCTGCTGCTAAGGCTAACGATGTCATCTACAACATCTACGGTCAGCGCGTTGATGAAAACTATCGTGGTATCGTAATCAAGAACGGTAAGAAATACATCAATAAATAAAATCTGATTTAGAATATATAATAATCGCAAGTTTATCAAAGCTTGCGATTATTTTTTTACTTAGATACTCGGTAACGATTGCCANATAAAATCGATTTCTGCGAATGCTAAAGCCTTTTCTCGGCACGAATTCATTTCCAACAACGCATTTAGCGTCACCAAGAAAGCCATATCGCAATATAATGGCTTTACATATATGATAAAAGCGCATAGACTAAATCAGCCTATGCGCTTTTCGTAGTTGCTTTTTCTTAATGATCTTGAAGTTGATGCACGGCCGTGCATCAACTCAATACATTTATTTCTTCATTACTTTCTTTACAGTTCCATCTGCTTCAATCACAATATTGAGTCCTGATTGCATAGAACTGATCTTTATGCCTTGGGGTGAATAGATTCCAGCAGGAACGTTGTTGTGACCTTCTGTGATGGTCTGTACACCTGTATTGCCAGTAGTATTTAGTTTGCATTCAAGAAGCANGAATTCGTGGTAGCCACCGTCAGTAGAATTGTCAACGAAACGAATGACATAATTTCCCTTTTCTGTAATATTGAATAGGAATTCACGCTCTTCCTCTGCTGATACGTCTGCAGAAGTATTNCCGTTGACATTTACCGTAGTGGAGAATACTTCTGATTGAACAACGTCAGTATTTTTGTCTGCATTTCTNATGATTACACTATATTTAGGGCTTCCTTTCCATGCAGCCATTGCAAATGTGAGTTTATACTCTGCTGGNTCAAGCTCAAGTCTATAATCTTTTAACGACCCATATTCTGCTCTTGTATTTCTCCAATAAAGAGCCTTGCCTTGATATCCAGTAAAGTCCTTAAATGTCCTTGCGCCAGATGAGTAGGTGTTAGGATATTGATGAATCTCATTGTTTTCCTGCAAGCATCTCCATCCTTCTGGCATGGCTCCGTTAGAAACATTGGTGAAATCAAGCTTATAAATCGAAGATGTGTCTTCGAATACCGGAAGAATTGTGACATTATCCTCTGGCATTGTAAATGTTATCTCACCAGAATCATTGAGTGCAATAGTCTTAGACATTGTATAATATACAGAATTTACAATCTTGAGTTCCTTAAGAGAGTATCCCTCATCTGGAGTGACAGTCAGCTTGACTTCCTGACCTTCGGAAGCCTCAGCAACATTCGATGTTACCTTTCCATTTTCCACATCTCTTATGGTCACAAGGAATTTTTCCGTTGGAGTACCCTTGGGAGAATATATTACTTGATCAATTGTGGGACCTACAGATGAGATGTTTGTGATTATCAGTGTGTTTTCTCCTGCTATAAGAGAGGCGGGGACCTTTAGTTTTTTCCAATCATTCTTGTTTGCTTTATTCATGGTCAATGTCTTAGCCTCACCATTGACAGAAACTTCAATCTCAGCATCAGCAGGAATGTTGCAATAACGAATAAAGATATCGTATTCGCCTGCTTCCGATAGGTTAAGCTTATGTTGTAGAGCAGCCTTTGAATTGGAACCCATTTCTACAAATCCCATTGCAGAAAATTCAGAATAATCAGGTGCCCACCACCCGGAATGAGTCAAAGCAACTCTTCCTACATTTTTATAGTCCATATTCTCAGCTTCTATGATAATTGGACCCTTGAATGATTCCGGTTGTTTTGGAAGAGTAAGCGCAAAATCAGACGGAATAGCATCATTCATGCCACTTCTGTCGGCATCTCCTTTACAATTTACCGTTAGATCTAACGGACCGAGATGGCTGACATATAGCGTGTAGCAATTTTCAGATTCATTATATTCTTCTTTTACAGACGCTTCATATTGAGCATGCTTTTTAAGCTCATAAGAGGGATTTCCCTTTATTCCTTCTACTTTGATTACATCTTCCCTAATGGTAGTGGTGTCGTTGCGGAAGTTGTTAAGATAGAAATCAATATGATCCTCATATTCACGAATCACTCCAGATGATAGAACATCATATTTAAGTTCAAGAGTCTCGCATGTGTTGTATTGCAGCGGTATTCTTGCGATGGCTGATTTCTTGCCATTTATGTTTGAATACGGTGTATACGTCACAAGTTGGTTTTTGAAGCGATTTACGTAGAGATCTCCTTGAGAAATCTCAGGATAATACTGATTAAACTCCTCTACTTTCTTATCTATTGTCGACCAACGACTCTTTCGTGATGACTTTTCTACAAGAACAGGAATCTGCTTTGCTGACTCATCATGTGCTTCAAGCATTACAGGAATTGCGCCATATCGACCGCTCTTCTTGAGGTAGAGATAATTGTCCATCCAATATCCACTGTTACGGTTGAATGGATCAGTCTGCTTATATAGTCCATCATACAGATTGTCCCATGCAGCATATTTATCCTCATCATTACCACCCTTGTTATCATTGATTACAGCGATCTTTGTCTTTTCCACTACTTCTTGCCTGGAAGGTATATACATTGATCCATCAATGATTTTACCGAACATATCAAGCCAAATGCCATTAAAGTTGGGGAATGTGCCCCAATTACGACTTATATATCCGTTTTTATAGGTGTTATTCAGATTTTGGAAGTCTTCTGTCCAGATTAACTCAGGACCATCCCATACTGCACCGCCATTTACGCATGTCTGCTCCATAACTGTGCCGATACCTGCAGCTCCTGGATACGGCTTGCCGTCTCCGCAGATGTCGCTGAGAGCACCATTCCAACCGCAGTTGTCATAGCGAACGCCATAGTTGTTGGCCAGTCCGGCGATGAAAGGTCCGAATGTAACGCTCTCATTGTTGTAGAAGCAACTGCTTGTGGTGTATTTATAAAGCCATAGTATCGCTTCGGGATAGTCCTGACATGCCTTACGCAAATCAGCGTTACGTTTCATCATACCTAATGGATTAAGCGCGTGGCTCCAGATATTTCCGCAAAAACTTACTGTCAAGAATCCTCCATATTTATGCGACATCTCAACCAATTTTGCAAACAAGGCTATGCGTGATTCCTGAGTGCTGCTGCTCTTGTCGCCTGGCTCGTCAAATCCCCAGAATTGCTCTGCATAGTTCCATCCTAAGAAGTTGGGATAGGTCTTGAAGAAATATTCAAAAGTCTCAAGGTCNTCGTCTTGAATATGGGTATGACCTCCACTGGCTGGCTGGCANGTAAACCACATTCCATTATGTTGGCAAACTGATGCCCACGATTTNTAAGTGCGCACAGCNCTGCGNGGCATTCTGTACATGTTGTCTTTAGTGTCATAGCCGCATGACAATGACAAATTCATACAAACATAGGGCTTGATCTCTTCAGGAATCAAATCAATAATTTTCTGAGGATCCGCCGAATTCCACACATCAATGTGGACCAACCACATTGGGTGCCTGTTGTCGATCGGTCGCCGCTCTTGCGCATGCTGCGAAAGCCCGATGATCGAGAGCAATAGGCAAAATAAAATTCGCTTCATAACGTAATGATTTTTTTGTTCGTAATATGTATTTTTTGTTTTAGACATTCTGAAAACAGATGAAACGGTTTCCACTATGCAAAATTAAAAAAATTAGTTTAATATTTATTTCAACGCAATTTTAAATATTTTCCAATTCGTTGCATCTTTGAACATTTACATTCAAAATCGTCTCATTTTTTCCTTTTATCCCAATTTTTCAAGTGCACAGACACTATTTTGTATAAAAAATGCACGGATAGGCAAAGTATGATATGATTTTTATATTATCTTTGCATTTGAAATATAACAATGACATCGCCTATAATGATATGAAGCGTCTTTTCTCACTATGTCTGCTGGTCTTATCTATTGCGGTAGCCGGTTTGTCGCAAGGTGTTTTTCCTCATGTCGCCCACTCAGGAATCCCCCTGAAGGGCGTCACAGTAGTTTACGATTCTGCTGACTATCCAGTTGTGGCAAATGCAGCGCAAATGCTGTCAGAAGACATTTCCAAAGTGACAGGGAAAGAGATAGAGATATCTCATTCTCTCCCTAAGGGGACTGATGTTGTTGTGATTGGGACACTGGGACATTCGCGACTAATCGACTCGCTTGCCAAAGAAGGGGCCATTCCTGCCGACAGCATTCTGAATGGATGGGAACGTTTCATAATAAAGAGTATTCCTTCCAAGAAAGGGAAAAAAATATTGGTGATTGCCGGCAGCGACCGTCGTGGCACCGCGTATGGAGTGACTACCCTTTCCCGTGAGATAGGTGTCGACCCCTGGACCTGGTGGGCGGATGTTCCTGCTAAATATAATCCTGACATTAAAATCAATGCTGATTATATCTCCAAAACTCCCACTATCAAATACCGAGGCATCTTCATCAACGATGAAGACTGGGGATTCTTGCCCTGGGCTGCCAATGGACTCGACAGCGACATAAAAGACATTGGTCCTAAATCTTATGAAAAAGTATGCCAACTTCTGTTGCGACTGAAAGGAAATATGCTTGCTCCTGCAATGCATTCCTGCACCGGCGCCTTCTATTCCCATCCAGAGAGCAAAGTAGTGACTGACCAATATGGCATAATCATGACCACCTCACATTGCGAACCAATAATGTTTAACAACGCGGCACTATCAGAATGGAACCCTGAACGAGATGGAGAATGGGACTACGGAACAAACCGCGATGTAATCTACGGAAAATTCTCCAATCGACTTGATGAGGTGGCAGATTTTGAGAATATCTACACAATAGGTATGCGTGGCGTGCATGACGAGGCTATGAGCCGCACTCGTCCTGTAGAGGAGCGTATAGCCCTTCTTGAGAAAGTCATTGCCGATCAGCGCGACCTCCTTTCAAAAAGGCTTGGCAAGCCTGCTGAGGAAATCCCACAAATCTTTGTCCCCTACAAAGAGACTCTCGACCTTTACCGCAAAGGTCTTAATGTGCCTGACGATGTAACGATAATATGGCCTGATGACAACTATGGATATATGAAAAGTGTTTCCTCTCCTGATGAAAGGAAACGCTCAGGATCTACAGGAGTCTATTACCACACATCCTATCTCGGCACCCCTCACGACTATCTCTGGCTATGCACGACTCCTCCAGCCATGATGTATCACGAACTTAAGAAGGCCTACGACTGCGGCTCCGACCGTTATTGGCTTCTCAATGTAGGTGATATCAAGCCCGCTGAACTTGACACACAGACATTCTTCGACATGGCATGGGACTTTGACAAATTCACCCAAGACAATGTCAACTCATATCAAACATCTCTTGTGGCTGAATGGTGTGGAGAAAAGTATAAGGATTCTATACAAAATATATTAGATGAATATTATCGTCTTGCATGGATAAGGAAACCTGAGTTTATGGGATGGGAGATAGAATGGGATACTCCCGAAACTCGCGAGATTGGACCTACAGATTTCTCTTTTACTGGCTGCGGCGATGCTTGGCAACGTATTGACGAATATAAAGATCTTTCAGCAAAGACAGATGCTCTCATGCAGCAACTTCCCGATTCTTTACGCATCCCATTTTTCGAAATGATCGGTTATCCAGTACTTGCATCCGAGATGATGAACCGCAAGTTTCTCTTCGCCCAACTTAATGGAGAATTAGCGGATGATGACAACAAAGAGGGAGCCAACTGTGCTGCTCGCCTTTCGACAGAGGCGGCAGACAGCATAGACACTCTCAATAAAATATATAATTCTCTTGAAAATGGCAAATGGAACGGCATGATGACCGTGCCCCCTGGGTTCTGTGCCAAATATCAGGAGCGTCCCTCACTTCGTCAATTTCCAGATGTCGGAGAGACGCAAATTGTAAGAGCGTTTGACTGGCAGTCAAGAGGTGATGGATTATGTCGCATGCTCGACCTGCTCACTGCCGAACTGACCGGTGGAGCCTCATTCATCTACGGAATAGGATATGACGGCCACATACTTCAGTTTGGTGACCCAACTTCAGAGGGCGAAACGAATGAAAAGGCTGAAGCGATTTTGAAGATAAGTGATGTGCCGGGTAAGAGCATAACGCTTAAGATTTTCCATCTCCCATACTTTCCGATGTATGAAGGCAAAGGATGCCGTATAGGTGTCACTCTTGACGATGGCGAGGAGCAAATTATCGAATACCTTCCCGAAGAATGGTCAAAACCATGGAAACTCAACGTTCTCCGCAACTCTGCCCTCACTGAACTCAGTCTCCCAATAACTAAAAATTCTAATGACCATATCATACGACTTCGAGGCATAGATCCCGGCATGGCAATACAACGCATAGAGATACTGTAAAAAAGATGTCGTCAGTTAGATTCCTCATGTTTTTGTAGAATTCTTTGCAATTTTTCCAAAATATTGAACGAATATGTATGTTATTCGCGAAAAAAATTGTAATTTTACAAATACAAAATTTTTAACTAACTGAAATATGATTCTGAAACGATTCCTTGTAATACTAATGGTTATGCTTTCATTTTCGCCATTAGTTGCAGAAAATTATCCGTATCGTAGTGATATGCTCTGGGTGACAGTGCCCGATCATGCTGATTGGCTTTATAAAACAGGGGAAAATGCCACTGTTGATGTGCAACTATACAAGTATGGGATTCCAGTAGACGACGTGACTCTGGAATATGCTATTGGAGGCGACATGATGCCGCCAGACGTAACGGGGACGACCAAACTGAAAAATGGCACAGCAAAAGTGTCACTCGGCACAATGAAAACCCCGGGCTTTCGCGATTGCGTGCTTACTGCAAACATTGATGGCGTGAAATATACTCATCATGTGAAAGTCGGTTTCTCACCAGAAAAAATTGAGCCATACACAAAGATGCCTGCTGATTTTGATCAATTCTGGGCAAAAAATCTTGAAGAACTTAAGAAAGTTCCGTTGAAGTATACTATGACCCCAGAGCCAAAATACACCACTGACAAAATGGACTGTTGGCTCGTGAATCTGACCACCACTTCCCAAGGACAGTCCATATATGGCTACCTGTTTATTCCTAAAGATGCCAAGCCCGGTTCATGCCCAATAGTGCTCTGCCCACCGGGTGCCGGAATCAAGACTATAAAGGAGCCTCTGCGCCATCGCTATTATGGAGAGAATGGCTGCATTCGCTTCGAGATGGAGATTCATGGACTCAATCCTGAAATGACCGATGAAGCATTCAAAGAGATTAGCAAGGCTTTCAGTGGAAGAGAAAACGGGTATCTCCAGAATGGTCTTGACAATAAGGACAACTA
>WFLX010270089.1_pt1 | contig 16425 bp, 13 predicted proteins | sample 4967041 | NCBI WGS metagenome assembly WFLX01 (sample SAMN12857096, study PRJNA449069) | gut metagenome | isolation source: stool from male and female vole | host: Microtus ochrogaster | place: USA:Florida | collected 2017 | reverse complement strand
ATAATACAACCCGAAACCAATGGCTGCCAAGGCTATGAATGAACATAGCCCCACGAGCGACCACACAAGGACCTGGCGCCGCGAGCTCTCCGCGCTTGCTATCCTTATGAGCTGGTCGGCGTTCTGGTGTTCGCCCACTTCGGCCTTGCGCACGGCAGCTATCTTCAGCGCCTGCTCGCCGGCCTGCCTGAAATCCTTGGAAATCAGGTAGTTTCCGAGCTCAATGTAGGTGTCGGCATCAATCTGGCCCGTCTGAGCCATGGCGCGGGCAGCCCGCAGGAGATACTCGGCGTAAGCGTTTTCATAGGCGGGTTTTCCGCGGTAGAAGTCGGTCAGGGCAAGGTTGGCGTGGATATACAGTTCGGGCGTGGCTGCGAGACTGTCGAGAATTTCGAGGTAGGCCCCCGCGGCAAGCTGGCGACGGCCCTGACGCTCAAGCATATAGGCGTCCAGGAAGCGCTCGCGTACGTTCTCGCTAACGCTATTCTTCACCGGCTTGCGCGACCGCCTCCCGGTGTCCATGGTCGCCCACTCGCGCCGCAGCTCGTCGACATATGGCCGGCTGAGCGACTTCCGCGCCCTGGCGCCAATGCACAGCGTCATCAAGCAAATGATTATCAACGCCTTACGCCACATATCACTCATCGATTTCCGGGAGCTCCTCCGAGGAATCTTCCTTTGAGTTATGAAGCAAATCGAGCAAGCCCCGGCGGTCGAGGTCGGTCAGTTCGCGGTTATTGTACTTGAGCAGCCCGCGCTGTTGCATCGAGCTCAGAGTGGTTTCGAAGTAGTGGCGCTGAACGCCGAAAAGCGAGCAGAGGTCGCGCGCACGGCAGCTGAGGGTGATGTCCTTGCCCTGCGGTTGCGTAAGGGTAGTGACCCAGAAGGCGATTCGTTCCTCCAGCGAGCCTTTTGTCAGCGAAAGCATCCCGTCAAGAGCCTTCTGCGCATTGACCGAGAGCATGTTCAAGTAGTTGAACATGAATACTTTATCGGAATAGAGCATGTTGGTGAAATCGGCCTTCGATATCTTCAGAATCGAGGTCGGCTCGAGCGACACCACATTGGCGGGCCATTCGCGCTGCATGCCGAACAGGAAGTCGGGCGCCAGCACAGCCGGGGCATCGAAAGTCTGCGATATGGCGAAGGTGTGCGCCTCGTTTTCCTTGGTGCTACGCACGGACCCGCTCAGCACGAAGGTTATATGGTCGTAGGGGTCGCCTTTGCGGGCGATATACTCTCCGGCAGGATATTTCAGAAAATGGAACTTATTGGTTTCCACAGTCTTAGCTATACCCTTATAGGATATACCTTTGAACAACGGCAGTTCCATCAGAAGTTCAAACATCGACATGATGGTAATGTGTTTTATGTCGGAGGCGACGGTTCGTCTCTGCATTTATGTTAGTCTGTATATTATTAACGCCGGAGCGTCGTGATTTGTTTAGGTATTGCGTCTAAGGTTAAATAACTGATGATAAGTCCGTTACATCACTGAGATGCTTAGGCCGCTCAATCAGCTTTCTGACTTTTCATCCTGCGGTAGAGCTGGATGGAGTTTATGGTGTTCTGCCAGGCGATGTAGGCCGCCGGGCCGATGGAGCAGATTGGGTCAAGGTAGGTCAGGGCCATCCAGATTGCCAGCACGGTGTTTTTCTGCGCCAGGCCCTGCCCGGCAGACACCGGGTCGCCGTTGATGCGCCCTATCCGGCGCCCCACACGGAACTGGATTATGCACACCACGCCCGCCAGGATGCCCATGGCCACCATTTCGGGGATGCGGTCGGAAGGTTCGGCCAACATGAAGCTCACCGAGCGCCCCACTACCACCACCAGGCTCACCGCCCAGAGATAGAACGAGATGCTCTGCACGCCACTGATGGCACGATGGACCTTCGGAGCGAAGAAATAGAAGGCGAACGCCAGCGCCAGGGGCAGGACTATCAGCGGCCCTACCTGCCTGATAATCAGCAGGAACTCAGTGGCGAAACTCATGTCCGTATTTCCCCCTCCTACCCATATGAACAGCAGCGGTGCGCATATGGCCGTGGCCAGGTTGCTGATTATCGAGTAAGAAGCCACATAGGCAATACTTCCGCCGAGCATACCCGTAACCACCGGCGCCGCCGTAGCCGTCGGGCACAGCACGCATATGAAAACCGCCTGAGCCACAGGCACATTCAGCGGTTTCAGCGCCACAAAAAGCAGCACGGCCCCAACTATCTGAAAAGCCAGCAGCCACCAGATTGTGCGGTCCAGGCGGAACTCGCGCGGCTTGACCCTGCAGAAGGTGATCAGCAGCATGGTGAAAATGAGGTAGGGCACCACCCATTGCACCGCGGCGATGGGGCCGTGGAAGAGCACNCCGCACACCATGGCGATGGGCAGCATCCAGGGTTTGAGCTTTTGTCGGAACGCAGTGGAGGGCATCTCGGAATCTTTTTTGTTTCAGCTTACAAAGATAGTAATTTTCGGCGCACAAAACAAACAAGGTTCCTTCTCACGAGGGAACCTTGCCGTGTTTTAAAAATAAATCTTAAAACAATTACATAACTAACATAAAACACATTTTTCTTTGACTTAGAGAGAAACTATGTCGGAGCCTTTTTCTTCAAAAGGCACGCGTACATTCATCAAAAAGTCCAATGAGATGCATTAAGTACTAACAATCTATACTAACCCTAAAACTGAATATAATCGTGTATTGTCTTTCGACGTTGCAAAGTTACGACTTTTGTCAAGCCCTTTCCAACAAGTTTTAGAAGCATGTATAAACAAATATAGGACACTACTCCATGCATATCCCTAATTATCAACAGCTTAGCAAATCGCTACCGATGTGCGAATATAAATTGCAGTTAGGTGGCCGAAGGGATGCTCATCACGTCGTCCTCGAAGGTTTCCTTGTTGCGGGCGCGGCTTTTGAGGCGGTTGCGGTAGGCGTAGATGGTATTTAGGGAGTAGTTGAGCATCTGGGCTATGCGCGTGCTCTCCCGGATGCCCAGGCGCATGAAGGCCAGGATGCGCAGGTCGGCGTTGAGCAACTCGTCGGCGCGCAGCTCGATTTGCGAATCCTCCCTCAGCAGCGCATTCACCTGCTCCACAAAGTGAGGATAAATGTGCAGGAACATGTTGTCGAACACAGTGAAGAAGTCGGCGCTCTGCTCCTCGACGAATTTGCCCGACTTGGTGAGGCGATAGAGCTCGTCGGCCTGCCCTGCCGCCAGCTTGCGGTTGGCGATTTTGCAGAACTGGTTCAGTTTGTCCATATAGATTGAGCACAGCTCCAGGAAGCGGCTGATGTAAACTTCCCTGGCCTCCGATTCTATGCGCAGACGCGTCTGGAGCTTGCGCATGCGCCCGATTCGGCGGCGGAGGGCTATGGTCATGCCCACCAGCACCAGCGTCATCACCACGAATACGGCCAGGGCTATGTAGGTGATGGTCTGTATGCGCTCCATGCTCCCCATGTACGCCTCTTCGATGATTGGCAGCGAGGTAGCCGAGTCGACCATTCGCACCGGCGCGCCGCACTCCACGGCGTTGCGCAAGGCCGTGGTCAGGTAGCGGTAGGCTCGCTCGGTCTCGCCCTCGCTGACCAGCTGGGCCCCAAGCTCCTGCAGCGAGAGCACTTCGCGCGTGGCGGCGCGGGCGTCGGCGTCGGCCGAGAGGGCCAGGTAGTAGATGTAATCGTCGGCATTCTGCTCCCCTTTGGCCAGCAGGGCCAGGTGGTGGGCCGTGCGCGCACGGATGCTCAGCTCCGATTCCTCATCCAGCAGCTCCTCAAAGAGCACCTTGGCCATGGGCGTGCGGCCCGTGGAGGCATAGAATTCCGCCAGGTTGTACTTGTGCCAGGGGTCGTCGTCGACCATCTGCTCCAGGTTGCGCTCCTGAAACGCGAGGCTCGCCTCCATGTGGCGCGCATGGAGCTGAGGGTTGCGCACGTAGAAGTCGGCTACATAGCGGTGCATCTGCCGGCCCGCTTCGAGGTAGGACACGAGCTCGGCGTTAGTCAGCGTGGTGGAGTCCACCATGTCGAAGGTGAGCTGCGCGTCCTCGAACATTCCGGCCAGGGGCAGCAGGGCAGCGCGTTTCCAGAGAAAGCGCGGACGCATGTCCGGGCCTGACGTCTCGATGCCCAGGTTGAGGTACATCAACGCCGAGTCGTTCTCGAAGCCACGGTAAAGATTGGCGATATCGAGGATTTTGGATGCTTCGGGGTGCCGGAGGTCGAGGGTCGCCCGCAGGGAGTCGATGCGTGCCTGGCGGGCGTGGATATATTTTGAGCGTGACTGCAGGCTTTTGTCCAACGCATCCAGGGCGCGGACGGTACGCGTGCTGTACTCTCCGCCCCAGAGCGCGGGGCAGATAATCAGGAGCAGCAGTATCGTTAAGTATCTCATTTGAAGAGACTTGTTATTTGCTCGTCGCGGATGGTTGTGAGGATGGTCAGGCCGTCGGGAGTATAGGAAGGGTCGGAGGAGCGGAAAAGGTCGGCCACCAGGGCGTCCATTTCCTGCGCCGTCAGGGCCTGGCCGCTGCGGATGGCGGCACTGCGGGCCATCGACAGAGCCACGGGCGTGCTGTAGGCCGCCGGGTCGATACTCTCAAGCTCGGCCAGTTGGTCCAGCACCTTGCGCAGGGATTCGCGGGGATTTGCATTTCCCAACAACCCTGGCGTGGCAGTGAGGTTCCACTCCCCGTCAGCAGTCCGCTCCAGGTCGAAACCGAGGCGTTTGAGCACCGGCAGACGCTCCTCCATCGTCGCTGCCTCAGAAGCCGTCATCTCCACGGTTTCAGGGAAGAAAAGTTGCTGGGAGGCCACCTCGCCGCGGGCTATCTCTTTGAGAAAGCGGTCGAACAGGACGCGCACGTGGGCGCGGTGCTGGGATATAATCAACAATCCGTGCGATGTACTTCCGACGATATACTCCCCGTGGAGCTGGATGTAACCGCCTGTATTGGTGGAGGTTGCAGTGTCGGCGGCACTTTGCGCCTGATTGCCGGACGATGCGTGCCAGAGGTTCTCGTCGGGGAAGTCGAGCGCGGGCTCGGGGACTTCGGCCGGGGCCTGGGAGCGGTCGCGCGTAAAACTGTCGAACAGCTGGTCCCAGTCGCGCACCGGCGCAGCAGGACGGTAGCCGCCACCTCCGAAGCCGGACGAATTGCCGGCGGAGGCACGGAAGGGGTTGAAGTCGGCCGAGCCCCCGGTGTCGGGCATCTCCGCCGTGTTATCGGGCTGAAACAGAGGGATATCCGGAGCAGCCTCAGAGTCGAAATCCAACGCCCCGGCGGCCTGGGTCTTGCCCAAGGTCTCGCGGATGGCGGCGGAAAGAATCTGCCATATGGCCTGCTCGTTCTCGAACTTTATTTCGTGCTTCTGAGGGTGCACGTTCACGTCGATGCTGCCCGGGTCAACCTCGAAACTGATGAAATAAGATGGCTGCGAGTCAGCCGGGATGAGGTTCTCGTAGCTCTTGAGGACGGCCTTGTGGAAAAGCGGGTGGCGCATGTTGCGGCCGTTGACGAAGAAGTACTGCTGGGCGCCCCGTTTCTTGGCATACCGCGGCATGCCGATGAAGCCCGAGAGTTTGACCAGCGATGTTTCGGTGCCGATGCTCGAAATCTGGCTCTCGAGGTTCTTGCCGAATAGGTCGCCGATGCGCTGCTTGAAACTTCCTGCAGGGAACTGGTGCAGGGTTATGTCGTTGTGAATCAGTGTGAAGTCGATATTCGTGTTCACCAGTGCCAGACGCTCGAACTCGCGCAGGATGTGTCCCAGCTCGATAGAGTCCTTNTTCAGGAAGCGCCGGCGCCCGGGCAGAGAATAGAAGATGTTTTTCACCATCATGTTCGTGCCCGGAGCGCACGCACAGGGCTCCTGGCCGTCGAAATGGCTCTGGGAGATGTGCAGGCAGGTGCCCACGGTGTCTTCATGCCGCATGGTGCGGAGCTCGATTTGAGCCACGGCGGCTATCGACGGCAGGGCCTCCCCGCGGAAGCCCATGGTGTGGAGACTGAAAAGGTCCTCGGCGCTGGAAATCTTGCTCGTGGCGTGGCGTTCGAAGGCCATACGGGCGTCCTTAGGACTCATCCCGCAGCCATCGTCGATGACCTGTATCAGGGTGCGTCCACCATCCTTGAGATTGATGGTGATGTGGCGCGCACCGGCATCCACGGCATTTTCAACCAGCTCCTTAATAACCGAAGCAGGCCGCTGGATCACCTCCCCGGCGGCAATCTGGTTCGCAACCGAGTCGGGCAAAAGTCGGATAACATCGCTATTCATATCCCAAAATTACAAAATTCCCCCCTCCCCCGCAAATTATCCCCCGCCAATTTATCAACGGTCGCGCGCCACTATGTCGATAATTTCTGAGGCTCATCCCGCTGCAAAAAACCTCAAATGTTGGAAAAACGGCAAAATCAGCCCAAATCACGTTGGAAAAACGGCAAAAACCGCCCAAAACCCATTGGAAAAACGGCAAAAAATACCTATTTTTGCATTGGAAAAACGGCAACGCAACTGATTATCAAATAGAACCATGCTCACACGCCATCTTGACTCCTACATTTCGAACTATTACCGAACATCGCGAAACGCGCTGCTCTTGACCGGCGCGCGCCAGACGGGAAAAACTTTTGCTATCCGTAAGTTTGGCGAATCATTCAAGAACTTCGTTGAAATTAACTTTATTGATCAACCGGATGCAGTAAAGCTGTTCGACATGGCAACCTCTGCTGAGGATATTATGCTTCGTCTGTCACTTTTCGCCAGTAAACCCCTGACTCCCGGCGATACTCTTATCTTCTTCGACGAGATTCAAATGTGTCCGGCTATTGTGACTGCCCTAAAATTTCTGGTGGACGAGGGCTCCTATCGCTATATACTCAGCGGTTCGCTTTTGGGTGTGGAATTGAAAGATATCAAATCGGTTCCTGTCGGATACATGGGCATCAAAGAAGTCTTTCCTCTTAGTTTTCAGGAATTTATAGAAAATATAGGCATTTCGAATGAAATAATTTCCAAACTTAAAGAGTGTATGACTGCGGAGCAAGAAGTGGACGAGTTTATTCATGCCAAAATCATGGAACTCTTCCGGCTCTACCTCATCGTTGGAGGTATGCCAGCTCCTGTTTGGGATTATGTCAGCACCAACGATTTGGCACGGGTAATCCAAACCCAGAAGGACATCGTTTCGCTCTACCGCAAGGATATAGCCCAATATGCTACCCATGAAAATCGGTTGAAAATCAAGGAAATCTTCGACCTGATTCCTTCGGAGCTGAACTCCAAAAATAAGCGTTTCATCTTGAAGCGCCTCAATGAGCATGCAAAGTTCAACCGCTATGAGGATAGCTTCGTTTGGCTCGCTGAAGCCGGAGTGGCAATACCCGTATACAATGTAGAAGAGCNNAAAATTCCTCTGAAATTAGCGGAAACCCGCAATCTGTTCAAGCTATTCTCCAACGATGTCGGGCTTTTAGCCGCACAGTATGCTGATGGAATTCAGCGTAAAATTCTGGCCGGCGACACCACGATTAATTACGGAAGCATATATGAAAATGTGGTGGCTCAAGAACTTCTGCACAATGGTTTTGACCCTTACTATTTCAACAATAAAAAGCAAGGCGAAATTGACTTTGTAGTGGCAAAAGATTCAGGCGTTCTGCCAATTGAAGTGAAATCCGGCAAGGATTATCTGCGCCATAATGCCCTTAATAATGTTCTGACATCACCCAAATACGACATTCACAAAGCGATCGTGTTATGCAATGGAAACGTCAAACGAGAGGGTGAAATTCTTTACCTGCCCATCTACATGCTGATGTTCATCGAACCCGACAAAACAACTCCGGGAGTTTACAAGGTTAATCTTGAAGGTCTCNTCTGAAGCATGCCCCGGTCTTTTTCGGGATTAATCTCGATTAATCCCGATTAATCCGTTAGTTCCTAAAACGCGAAAAGCCACCCGGGCGGGGTGGCTTTGGTGTTGATAACCGGAGGGGTTAAACTTTGATGCGTTCAACGTAGGAGCCGTCGCGGGTGTCGATTTTCACCTTGTCGCCGATGTTGCAGAAGAGGGGCACGCGGACTTCGGCACCGGTCTCGACGGTTGCGGGCTTGAGGGTGTTGGTGGCGGTGTCGCCCTTGATGCCCGGCTCGGTGTAGGTGATTTCGAGAATCACGGAGGTGGGCATTTCGCAGGTGAGGATGGTGTCGGAAGCNGCGTGAACCATTGCTTCGCAGATGTCNCCTTCNTTGAGGAACTGNACGCCTTCGATGCTCTCGCCGGGGATGGCTACCTGCTCGAAAGTCTCGGTGTGCATGAAGTTATAGCCCATGTCGTCTTTGTAGAGATACTGGTAGGGGCGACGCTCGATGCGTACNTCNTCNACCTTNACGCCNGAGTTCCAGGTCTTGTCGATGATGCGGCCGGTCTTGACGTTGCGGAGTTTGGTGCGCACGAAGGCAGGGCCTTTGCCCGGCTTCACGTGCAGGAATTCTTTGATGAAATAGTACTGCCCGTCGATGTCGAGGCACATACCGTTCTTAAAATCAGCTGTTGTTGCCATAAAGGGTATCTTGATTTCTTTGTTGTCGCTGTTCGGGGATGCAAATTTACGAATTTTTCCTCAATTTGCCAAACCTCAAAGATTATATGGTTAAAAGCTTATGCTGTTGCGGGATTATTTGCCGGGGCGCTTTGCCGAGGGAGCAGGCGGGANGTGGTGCGTAGGTATGCCATGGCCATGAGGATGGTGGTGACGGCCCATGTGATGGGGTAAACCGACAGCAACCGNGCGAAGGAGCCTCCCTCGGGGAACCATACCACCCAGGGGATGCGGATGAGGCATGTGCCGAAGATGGTAATCAGGGCCGGGAGCATGGACACGCCCAGGCCGCGCATNGCCGAGGCGGCGATTTCGTAGTAGGCGGCGACGAACTGGAACATCAGGGCTGTGGAGAGGCGGATCATNCCGTAGCGCATCACCTCGGGNTCGGTGGTGAAGGGGGTCAGGAACAGCGTCCCGTTGGCTACGATGAGCAGGTTCAGCACCGCGCAACCTCCGAAGGCCATGAAGAATCCAAGNCGGAAGANGCGACGGCAGCGGTCGTAGTTTCCGGCGCCGTAATTCTGGCCTATGAAGGCAACGACGGTCTGGTTGAAGGCGGCGATGACCAGGTAACAATAGAATTCATATGTCACGGCCGCGGCGGACCCAGCTACGGCTGCGGCGCCGAAGGAGTTGATGGCGGAGATTACGAACACGTTGGACATTGCAAAGACCGTTCCCTGTATGCCAGCCGGCAGGCCGATGTTGATTATCTTGCGCAGCTCGGTGGAGTAGAAGCGTATATCCCTGAAATTGAGTCGGATATCGGAATCTTCATGGGCAAGCCACCACACGATGAGGCTTGCGTTGACCACATTGGCGATGAAAGTGCCCCAGGCCACACCGGCCACGCCCATGTCCATGCCCACCACGAAGAGGATGTTGAAGCCTACGTTGGCGATGCCGGAGATGACGAGGCTGTAGAATGGACGGCGGGTGTCGCCGANGCTGCGCAGGATTGCCGAGCCTACGTTGTACACCATCAGGAACGGCAGGCACAGGCCGAAGATGCGGAGGTACTCTATGGCGGAGTCGAGGACCTCGGCGGGNGTGTCCAGCAGGGTGAGGATCCNTCCGGCCACGGCTTCGGTGAGCAAGAGCATGATTATGCCGCAAACGAGGGCCACCATGGCGGCNGTGGATGTGGCTTTGCGCACGCCGTCGGAGTTGCGCTGGCCTATGCTGTTGGCGATAACCACATTGACACCGATAGACAGGCCCATAAAGAGGTTGANGAGCANGCCGATGACGGGCCCGTTGCTACCCACTGCCGCCAGGGCTTCGGGGCCTGCGAAACGGCCTGCCACGGCGAAGTCGACCGAGTTGAACGACTGCTGCAGCATGCCGCTGGCCACCAGCGGCAGGGCAAACATAATCATCCGACCCCCGAGAGGGCCGGACAACATATCTATCTTATTTTCAGCAATTTTCATTGTTCAAGCAGTTGAAAAACAAATGCGCCGAGGTCGGGGGCATCGCCACGGAGGTTGCCGTACCAGTCCATCAGTGCTTCCTCGAGGGTGAGGACGGCATCGGCGGCTCCGATAGCCGGCGAGTCGGGCTGGAGGCGATAGTCGAAGTAGTATTCGTTGCGGACGGTGTAGAACAGAGGGTCCTCGCCCCAGATGCAGTCGATGAAGTTCTCGTCGTTGTCGCCTTCGGATTTGAACAGGCAGCGGCGGAAGTGGATGTCCTCCCCGGTGATGTCGTCGTCCGGGATTTCGATGCCGAGGCCGGCGATTATAGAGTTGCTCACGTCCAAGTGCAGCTCGCCGGCATCCTCCTGGCCGAGGTTGAAGTCGATGGCCGGGCCGGAGATGACGCTGAATAGGTAGTTGTTGGCGAAGGTGCAGTGGTTGAAGACGTAGTTGCCCCCGTAGAGGTCCACCAGACCCTCGGCGGCTTCGGTGAACTCACATCCAACGGCTTTGATGTCGGCATCCATTGCGGCCAGAACGGTCCCGCCGGAGTTATGCAGGCGGCAGTTGACGAGTTCAAGAGGAGCTCCGTTGACGATGACACCGGAGCGAGAGTTCTTTATTTCAGTGAACTTCAACACGTTACCCACTGATGTAGGGGCGAAAGCAAGTCCGTCCCACTGGTTGGACATGATGTCGAAGGAAATGTCGCCGACGACGTTTCCGCGGCGGTCGCCGCAGAGCGTAACGGGCTCTCCGACGCTCCCCTGCCCTATCAGCGTACCGTAGACGCGCATGTAGGCGCCGTCGTGGAAGAGCAGGCGCGTGCCCGCTTCGAGGTTGAGGGTGACGCCCTCGGCCACGACGAGCGAGTCGAAGACCTGATAGGGACGCTCGGCGGTGTAGGACGTGTTCTCTTCAAGGACAACCCCTTTGAGGCGGGTGACATTCTGCCCCACTGCTTCGAGCACCACCGAGCGCGTCACGCCGTTGGTGAGGAAGTTGAGGTCGGCCTTATAGACGCCTTNCTGAGCGCCCTGCACTTCNGGGAGNGTGGCTTCGACCATGACGNATATCGAGTCGTTGGGGCGGATTTCGACGTTGGAGAATGATGTGCCGGANATNCCGTCGACGTTGATTCGGAAACAGGAAGCATCGGCACCCGATACTCCGATAGAGGCTATGTTCATGCCCTTGGAGTGGCGGTTGTGCACCACGAAGATGGACGTTGCCGAGGGCTCGTCGGTGAAGATTGTGCCNAACGAGAGGGTGTCGGTGGAGAANTCGGGCTGGTCGGAGGGCNACGTGGAGAAGCTGTCCTCGATGCACGATGTGGCAAGGACGAGCAGCAATATAATTGGGGATAGAATTCGGAGCAGATTGTTCATAGCTATGCGCGGGGGAGAGAACCGCTCATATATAACGCACCGGCGCCCGGATTATTGCCCCGGGATATGTGAAAGAGGGTATATCACAGCCATACTTATGATACACCCTCTTTCCTCTTCCATGTGGGATAGAATTCGTTGCTTATCCGGCTGTAAGCTCCCCGCTCAGTAGATCAATTTTTTACTGTCCAGGTTGTGCAGTTTAATAGACCGCCGTGTCGGGCAACTTCGTTGTAGGCTATCGTTTCGATGGTTTTGTCCGGGAAAACTTCTTTGAGTTTTGCCAGTGCTTCGGCGTCTTTATTGCCCGGAACGCCAAACACGGGTAACACTATCAGATTATCTACTTGAAGATAATTCAAATAGATGCCTATGGCATGTTCGTTGTTGCCTTTTATTTTATGCTCAAACCATGGAAAGTCAATGTATTTCAGGTTGGCCTGTTCAAGGGCCTTAACCATGGAGGCTTTCACGTACTTGAAATCTTGATCAAGATTGTTGACCAGTACGGTGTTTTCGTCGACAAATCGAATCATCCCGTCGGCATGACCGGTGAAATCATATTCGGGCTTATAAGCCGGAATGATTATAATTTCGCATTCAAGGAGTTCGGAGAGCTCGTCAATGAGCTCCTCTTTGTCCCGGTCAGGGTTCTCGGAGAAAACGCGGTCGGTAATGATTGCTTTAGTGCCGAACATAACCACGTTTCCCCCGTCAAGATTAATGTCCGAAAAAATCGGGGTTATGTTATTGATGGCATCGACCTGTCTTACATCAGACCGCGAGTCAGCGTACTGAGAATCTTTCAGGTACGATGGGTCATACTTGAATTGGATGAGTTTGCCACTCGGAGTCTGAACGGGCATATAGTCCCTGCACCAGATATCTCTCGTTCCTTTGAGTAAAGCAAAGGGGATGCCGTGCTTATTCAAGATGTCAGTAAGATTCTTACAGGTTGCCGGGAAGCGTTCAGCCAAAAGAGCGGAAAGGTATACCACCGTAGTTCCCTTCAGCTCAGATTTTAACGGTTTCGTATTTTGCACAGTCGTATTGTTACTATTGACTTGATTTGAATTAGTCTGTGCCAGGTNTCGGGCTATCCATTCGTTTCTAAACTTTCGCTCATCATAGCCTAAAAGCAGCTGGCATATTTCAGTTGTCGGCTCGATGTCGTTTTCATTGCAAATATCATAAAATATTGCAAGTTTTGAGCGACCGTTAGAATGGAAATTCCGGATATAAAGCGCTGATATGCTATGGTTGGACAGTTTCAGGCGCCGGTTGATGAGCGATAGTATTGCATGCTGACGTTTTATGGACGTACTTTTATCGGCCAACTCGTTCATCAGGGCCGTCATTGGTTTACTTTTTGTCCTTTTATACACACTCCACATTGCAGTTCCTATCGCTATAAGACTGCCTGCAATGCTTAAAGCTGATTCAAGGCTCATATTTTTCATGTAATGCGAACTGCCCGTCCCCTTCAGTATCGACTCTGATTAGAAAAAAGAAAAGCGCGGGACGATTCTGCTGAATATTTCTATCGAGGCATCGCCAAACGCCTTAAATGTAATAAACAGTCCGCTCCCACGCCTTATCGGATATCGATACCCCCTTGTCGGGGAGCGGATATGCGACAAGCATGAGCGTCTTTTTTTGACTGCTTATCCTACATTTGTGAATATTGGCGATTTCCGATAGAAGGATAATGCAAAAACGCTTTTAATTATGTCCGGTCAAAACACTATGTGTCCGACTGAGCGCAAAGTTACGTAAAATAATCGGATTTTCATAGGTGCAGGATAAGAAAGATAAAGATTGGACACTTACCGATTAGCTTGGTGAGACATAAGTTAAAATACAAANAGATTTCTTCCTGCCGGATGTCCNTAATTTCATATTGAAAAGTTGCAGGAGAATCATATGGCAAGTTTGTCCGTCGACTTCAGGAAATGATNGNACAAAGAGAGTGCATCATAAGGCTGACTCATGATGCACTCTCTTTATATCGCCGGGGGGGTGATTATTCAGCTGCGGGCAGTTCGGGTTCCTGCTTTTCGGCGGCTTCCACGGGGTTTTCTGCCTTGGGAGCTGCTTTGCGGCGGGAGCGGCGGGTAGCCTTAGCCTTGGCCTTGCCTTCGTCGGTTGCTTTGAGCATGGCTTCGTTGAAGTCAACCAGCTCGATGAAGCAGGTGGTGGCGTTGTCGCCCAGACGGTGGCCGGTCTTGAGGATGCGGGTGTAGCCGCCGGGACGGTNGNCGATNTTNTNNGCNACNNCNNNGAAGAGNTCNNNNACGGCNTNNTTGTTCTGNAGGTGAGCTGAANACNANNCGGCGGTTGNNNNTGGTNTCCTCNTTGNNGCGGTTGATCAGGGGCTCAGCATAGATGCGCAGGGCCTTGGCTTTGGCCAGGGTTGTGTTGATGCGCTTGTGCATGATGAGCGAGGTGGTCATATTAGCCAGGAGGGCGTCGCGATGGGCCTTCTTGCGGCTAAGGTGATTGAATTTATTGTTATGTCTCATCGAAGTTATTCTTTATCAAGTTTGTACTTTGAGATGTCCATGCCGAAGGAGAGGTTAAGGCTCTGGAGGAGGCTTTCCAGCTCGACGAGGGACTTTTTGCCGAAGTTACGGAACTTCAGGAGGTCGGTTTTGTTGAATACCACCAGTTCGGCGAGGGTTTCAACCTCGGCGCTCTTGAGGCAGTTCAGCGCACGAACAGAGAGCTGCATGTCCACGAGCTTGCTCTTGAGGAGCTGGCGCATGTGGAGCACTTCTTCATCGAATTCTTCGCCCGGATCGGGTTCGGTGGTTTCGAGGGTTATCTTTTCGTCGGAGAAGAGCATGAAGTGGTAAATCAGAATCTTGGCGGCCTCTTTGACAGCTTCCTTGGGCAGGATGGACCCGTTGGTGGTGATTTCCAGGGTCAGTTTGTCGTAGTCGGTTTTCTGGTCTACGCGGTAGTTGTCAACGGTGTACTTGACGTTCTTGATGGGGGTGTAGNTTGAGTCGATGGCGATGGTGTTGAGGTCATCCTGGGGGGTGACGTTTTCTTCGGCGGGGACCCAACCGCGACCTTTGTTGATGGTCAGTACGATTGTGAAACTTGCGCTGGGATCCAAATGACAGATCACCAGGTCGGGGTTCATAACTTCGAACCCGCTGAGTGCCTTGGCGATGTCACCGGCTGTGAACACTTCTTTGCCTGAAACGTTGATGGTGACACGCTCGGTTTCGGTGTCCTCTACTTTTTGCTTGAGGTCTACCTGTTTGAGGTTGAGGATGATGTTTTTTACATCTTCCTTAACCCCGGGGATGGCATCGAATTCATGCTTTACTCCGTCGATTTTGATGGAGCTGATGGCGAAGCCCTCCAGGGAAGATAGGAGGACGCGACGCAGAGCANTGCCTACAGTGATGCCATAGCCAGGTTCCAGGGNCTTGAACTCNAATTTTCCGAAGAAATTGGAGTCCTCCACCATCAATACTTCTTCAGGNTTTTGGNANGCTAATATAGCCATGGATCTTAGTCTTAGAAATTATTACTTAGAGTAGAGCTCGACGATGAGCTGCTCCTTGATATTTTCGGGGATGTCCTCGCGTGCGGGCACGTGGAGGAATTTGCCGGCCTTAGCGGCTTCGTCCCATTCAATCCAAGGATATTTGCTGTGATTGAAACCGGCCAGTGCGTCGGCAATCACTTCGAGAGACTTGCTTTTTTCGCGAACACCGACAACGTCGCCGGGCTTAACCTGGAAGGAGGGGATGTTCACGACGGCACCGTTTACGGTGACGTGGCGGTGGAGGACCAGCTGACGGGCTGCGGCGCGGGTGGGAGCGATGCCGAGGCGGTAAACGACGTTGTCCAGACGGCTTTCCAGGAGCTGGAGGAGGATTTCGCCGGTGATACCTTTAAGACGGCTTGCCTCTGCGAAGAGGTTGCGGAACTGACGTTCGAGCACGCCGTAGGTATATTTGGCTTTCTGCTTCTCGCGGAGCTGAACACCGTACTCGGAGGTTTTGCGGCGCTTGTTTGCACCGTGCTGGCCGGGGGGGAAGTTACGACGGGCGAGAACTTTGTCTTCGCCGAAGATAGCTTCACCGAATTTGCGGGCTATTTTGGTCTTGGGACCTGTGTATCGTGCCATTGTGTTTAAAATCAGTTTTGTTCGGAAGCATCCGGTTGCCGGGGGATGAACTTAGTCGGCGCAGCCGCGACCATAGAGAGGTGACTGAAAATATGGTCTATTCGCCTTGGAAGTTCGCGCTGCCGGGCTTATGGCCGGTCAGGATTGCCACTGGCTTGGCATTTTTGCTTCCTGCTTGTTGTTTTTTGAATGATGTACTAAAAGTGAAAGCAGAGTTTAGCCTTGTGGGGCTTAACTGAATTTAAACTCTTCTTCTTTTGGGAGGACGGCATCCGTTGTGGGGCAGCGGGGTGACGTCGATGATTTCGGTAACCTTGATTCCGGCACCGTCGATGGTGCGCACGGCGCTTTCGCGGCCGTTGCCGGGACCTTTGAGGTATGCCTTCACTTTGCGCAGGCCCAGGTCGTAGGCCACCTTTGCGCAGTCCTGAGCTGCCATCTGAGCAGCGTAGGGGGTGTTCTTTTTGGAGCCACGGAAGCCCATTTTGCCGGCGGATGACCAGGAAATGACCTGACCTTCGCTGTTGGCAAGGCAAACGATGATGTTATTGAAAGAGGAATGCACGTGGAGCTGGCCTTCTGCGCCAACTTTGACGTTGCGTTTCTTTGCTGCGACTGTTTTCTTTGCCATGTTGTTTTATTATTTNGTANCTTTCTNCTTGTTAGCAACGGTTTTCTNGCGGCCCTTGCGGGTGCGGGCGTTGTTCTTGGTNGACTGTCCGCGCACGGGAAGACCGTTACGGTGACGGATGCCACGGTAGCAGCCGATGTCCATAAGACGTTTGATGTTAAGCTGGATTTCGCTGCGGAGATCACCTTCGACTTTGTAATCGGAGCCGATGACTTCGCGCAC
>WFLX010196461.1_pt1 | contig 16429 bp, 14 predicted proteins | sample 4967041 | NCBI WGS metagenome assembly WFLX01 (sample SAMN12857096, study PRJNA449069) | gut metagenome | isolation source: stool from male and female vole | host: Microtus ochrogaster | place: USA:Florida | collected 2017 | reverse complement strand
TATCTGGCGCCGGAGCCTAACAGGGGAAAACGCAACAGTTCCTTAAATTTGCCCTATGTGGCAGCTGTGTTGGCACAGTTGAAAGGGATTTCCGAGGATGAGGTGAGGAGAATTACTTGGGAAAATGCGAATAAGCTGTATCGCTTATAAATAGTGAAAGAAAGATGAAGAACATGAAAGAACAGCCGGAAGTAAAGAGATTATTTTCTAAGCAGGACATAAAAAAATTGATAATTCCTCTTTTGTTTGAGCAGGCGTTAGCAATTACTGTGGGTATGGCGGACACTATGATGATTTCCTCGGCGGGAGAAGCGGCAGTGTCGGGCGTTTCTCTGGTGGATATGTTTAATAACCTGATAATCAGTGTGTTGGCGGCGCTTGCCACCGGCGGTGCGGTAGTGACCTCGCAATATATCGGGGCAGGTAAAAAACAGGATGCATGTAAATCGGCGAAGCAGCTCATTTTTTCGGCAGGGATGATTACGATTATTATTTCCGTAGTGGTGATTTTGTGTAATCATGGGATTATTTCGCTGTTTTTTGGTAAGATAGAAAAGGATGTATTTGAAAGCGCAGTTATTTATATGGTGATTTCAGCGTTGTCTTTTCCGTTTTTAGCAGTATATAATTCTTGTGCGGCTCTGTTTCGCTCTATGGGTAATTCCCGGATTACGCTTAAGGTATCGTTGCTGATGAATGTAATTAACATTTTGGGAAATGCTGTTTGTATTTATGGGCTGCGTATGGGTGTGGCAGGTGTGGCGATTCCTTCCCTGATTTCCAGAGCGGTAGCGGCGATTGTCTTGTACAGACTGCTTTTGAATCCCGAAAATATGGTTCACATTTCAAGAGAGCGTTTTCGTATTGAGTGGGATGTGATTAAGAAAATATTTTACATCGGAATTCCCAGCGGTATAGAAAACGGTATTTTTCAGCTGGGACGTGTGCTTGTGGTCAGTATTATTGCCGGTTTCGGAACGGTACAAATTGCGGCAAACGGTGTGGCAAACAGTCTGGACGCAATGGGGTGTATTGTGGGGCAGGCAATGAGTCTTGCCATGATTACGGTAGTAGGCAGATGCGTGGGAGCCGGGGATTTGGAACAGGTACAGTATTATACTAAGAAACTTCTTTTCACCACATATCTGTATACTGCAATTGTAAATAGTGTGATTCTTTTAACCCTGCCATGGACCTTGAGGATATATGGCTTAAGTGAGGAGACAACTAAGCTTGCCTATACCTTGGTTATGATTCATAACAGCATGGCGATTTTTTTGTGGCCGGCGTCGTTTGTATTGCCTAATATGCTTCGTGCCTGCAATGATGTGAGGTTTACTATGGTGATTTCCATATTTTCCATGTTTACCTTCCGCATAGGCTTCAGTTATGTTATCGGAGTGCATATGGGATATAAAGCTTTAGGCGTGTGGATAGCAATGCTGTTGGATTGGCTTTTCAGGACATTATGCTTTGTGGGAAGATATCTATGCGGTAGGTGGAAAATAACTTCCAAAAGGGCGGCATAGCTTGAAACACATAAGAGTAGCATGATAATTAAATTAATCAGCGTTTTCTGAAGCAGATACGCTTTGCGGGAAACGTCTGGGAATGGAGAGAACATGAGAACCTACGAAACTATGCATTTAGTAAAAAATGAGGATTTGAACCATCACGGAACGCTGTTTGCGGCGAGAGCGGCAGATTGGCTGGTGGAGGCGGGCTTTGCGGCAGCAGCCTGTGAGCATGGCAGTACGGACGAGGTTGTAATGCGAAATTTACAGAATATGTCCTTTCAAAAGCCTGTGCAGAAAGGAACGGCTTTACACTTTACGGGAAGGGTGGTTTACACGGGAACTACCAGCCTTATGGTGGCTGTGACAGCAAAAGATGCTATGAGCGGCGAGCAGTTTATTGAAGGCTATATTACATTTGTTACGGTGGAGGCAGGCGCCGGCAAAAAGATGGCGCATAGTATTTTGCTGGATGATACTCAGGAGCAGGAGGAGCTGGCCCAACGAAAAAAGGCGGAAGGCTTCATACAGGGTAGATAGGTATTGGAGGGAAATTTATGCCAACAACATATGCACACTATTCTTTTGGACAGAAAGTAAGGCAAGTGGTGGGAGAGCGACAGGGTAAAGTGATAACAGATTACCTTGGACTGTTTAATGTCGGCTTACATGGTCCGGACCTTTTGTTTTATTATAATGCCCTGTCAAAAAATCCGGTCAATCAATTAGGCTCCAGATTGCATGAGCTTCCGGGCAGGTTTTTCTTTGAAAATGCGGCAAAAGTCATTCGTGGGCAGGAAAAAAAGGAAGCTTTTTATGCTTATTCCTATGGTTTTATCTGTCACTTTGCATTAGATGTATGCTGTCATGGGTATATTAATAAAAAGATTGAGACAAGCGGGGTAACTCATGCCGAAATAGAGGCAGAGCTTGACAGAGAGTTAATGACAAGAGACGGCTTGAATCCGGTGAGCCATAAGGTGACAGAGCATTTGGCACCTTCGATAGAAAACGCTCACATCATCCAAAAATTTTTTCCCAATGTTGATGAAAAGCAGATTTATAAGACCATGAAGGATATGGTTTTTTATTTGGACATGCTGACAGCGCCCTCCAAGGTTAAGCGCGGCATGATTTTGACGCTGCTGCGTGCCTCGGGACATTATGAGAGCATGCACGGGCTGCTCATTAATTATGAACAAAATCCCCTGTGTAAAGATAGCACGGAAAAATTACTATCGCTGTATCAGGAAGCGGTGAAGCTTGCCGTACAGCTGATTGAGGAATTTGAGGGTTATGTGGAGGAACAGGTGCCGCTTCAGGATATTTATCGATATAATTTCAGCTCCCGATTGACGGAAGAAAAAGCACTTCAAAATATTTAATAATGTTCGCTGAAGCGGACAGGAAGGTATAGGCATGAAATTTAAATTGACCAAGGGTGAGAAAAACTGGATATTGTACGATGTGGGAAATTCAGCGTTTACGCTGTTGATTGCTACGATTATGCCTATTTATTTTAATCATCTGGCAGACAGCGCGGGGCTTTCTTCCGTTGATTATCTTGCCTATTGGGGTTATGCGGCTTCCGTTACCACATTGATAGTGGCGGTTTTAGGTCCNNTATTAGGNTCNTTGGCAGACACCAAGGGCNTTAAGAAGCCGATTTTNTTATTGGTGCTGGCTTTGGGTGCNGTGGGCTGTATCAGTNTGGGCTTTGCGANGCAATGGCTGGTATTTTTGACTATTTTCATNATTTCAAAAATAGGATATTCGGGAAGCCTNATTTTTTNTGNCTCCATGCTTNCCGATATAACGACTCAGGAGAGAATGGACAGGGTATCCTCTCTGGGCTTTGCATGGGGATATATAGGCAGTTGTATTCCGTTTATAGCATGTCTTGCATTGGTACTGGGCTGTGATGTTATCGGTATTTCCATGGGTAGCGCCATGGCGATTTCTTTTCTGATTACCGCTGTGTGGTGGGTAGGAATGACGGTGCCCCTAGTAAAGAATTACCAGCAGAAATTTTATGTGGAAAAACAGAAGAATGTCGTGAAGGAAAGCTTTAAGCGTCTTGGCAGGACACTGCTTAATGTGCGCAGGGAGAAAAAAATATTTATATTTTTGCTTGCTTTTTTCTTCTATATAGACGGTGTGTATACCATCATTGACATGGCGACGGCATATGGCTCCGCCTTGGGGCTTGACAGTACCGGGTTGCTTTTGGCGCTTTTAGTGACGCAGATTGTTGCGTTTCCTTTTGCGGGGTTGTTTGGAAGGCTTGCCCAGAGATTTGCCACCGAAAAGCTGATTACGATTTGTATTGTGGCATATATGGGTATCGCTATTTTTGCCATGCTTTTGACCACGCAGACTCAGTTTTGGATTTTGGCCGTTTTGGTGGGAATGTTTCAGGGCGGTATTCAGGCGCTTTCACGTTCTTATTTTACCAAGATCATTCCGGCCAGTCAGTCCGGTGAGTATTTCGGATTATTGGATATCTGTGGTAAAGGAGCGGCATTTGTGGGAACTGCATTAGTCAGCGCAGTATCTCAGGCGACCGGAAATATCAACAAGGGAGTGGGAATGATTGCGGTGCTGTTTATCATAGGGATTGTGCTGTTTCGGATGTCTGTNAAGGCGGANGNGGGTTAAAATTAGGGCGGNGTTAGTGAACTGATTNTGTCTTGTTTNCTTTTGTGAGNNTGCATTGCCGANTAAAATTGCATTATTTTNTTATTGTCAAATAAGTAGAATATCCATTATAATATACATAAATCGATGTAAGGTCAGCTTATGGCAGACAGTTGAAAAAGGAAGGAATAATATATGCGTCTTTTGATTAAGCAGCGGGTTTTTTCATGGACGGATTCTTATGATATTTATGATGAAGCAGGCAGCGCCAAATATTTTATAAAGGCAGAATTTTTCGCACTCACCCACCAGCTCCATGTGTATGACCGGCAAGGGAATGAGATTGGAGTGGTAAGGCAGAGACTTATGACCCTGCTCCCTGCGTTTGATATTGAGATTGGCGGAGCCGTTTACGGAAGTATCCAAAAGCAGTTTTCGTTTTTTAAGCCTAAATACGATGTGGATTTTAACGGCTGGCATGTGGAAGGTGATTTTTTGGGCTGGGATTACGATGTGTACAGCGGATGCAGCTCTATTATGCATATCTCAAAGGAATTGCTTCACTGGGGAGACACCTATGTAATTGATTTCTCGAATCCAAGCGATGAGCTGATGGGATTGCTTTTGGTAATTGCCATTGACGCGGCTAATTGTTCGAATGGTTAAGACATAAAAGCAGCACAGAAATAGGTATTAATTATAGTGCATAAATATGAAAGAAAGGAGTATTAAGAAAAGAAACGATATGGAAACAAATATATTAAACACTAATGAGGACGAAAAGCAGGATGTATTGTCGAAGGAACACCTGAAAAAAGCGGCAAGCGGAATCGGTTGGAGGTATGCGGTTTTTGCGGTAATAGTGATAGCGCTGCAGCTGGCGGTACAAGGGATAGTAGCAACAGTTGCACCGGATTGGGTAATAAATAATGTGTCATTGTTTTCTTTTTTACTTATTATTTTGTCGGTTGACCTTGTTGGTTTTCCCCTGATTTTTTTGTTGTCGCGAAATATGTCGGCGGTAACGCTTGAAAAGCGTAATATGGGTTTTGGTAAATTTATTATATGCGTATTGATTGGCGCGGGAATATGCTTTACAGGCGCCGTTGTAGGAAATATTTTACATTTTATCCTGACGCTTCCCTTTGCTTTAAATACCGATTCGGTAAACGGGTTGGGTACGCTTATGCTGACATCGGATGCTCCCATTCGTATTCTTACGGTGGGAATATTGGCCCCCATATTTGAGGAGCTGATTTTTAGAAAATTATTGATTGACAGAATGATAAAACATGGTGAGCTTGCCGCTATTCTTATGTCAGGCTTGATGTTTGGATTATTCCATGGGAATTTTTCACAGTTTTTCTTTGCAACAGGACTTGGATTGTTTTTTGCCTTTGTATACATCAGAACCGGAAGAGTGTGGTATACCATACTGTTTCACATGATAATAAATCTGTCATCATCGGTTGTAACGGTATATTTGGCGAATCTGTATCTTGATGCCCTATCAGAAATAAGTATGCTGACAAAGGAAGAGATGACACAAAAAACAATGGAACTGATACCGGCAATGCTCTTATATCTGGTGTGGCTGGGGATTCTTGCAGGCTGCGGCATTGCGGGAATTGTACTCCTTATTGTAAAGAGAAAACAATTCCGTCTGAACACATCGGAAAATATGCTCGGTAAGAGTGATATAGCGAAGAATTCTCTTTTCAATGTGGGCATGATAATATACTATATTCCATGTATCGGCTTGTTTTTGATGACATACCTGCCGCAGATTATCAGATTCTTTACAAGCAGATAGGGCAAGTTATCCGGAAGATTATCTTTTGTTTGAGTTTCGCCATATTTTCCGCTCCTCGGCTTTTTGGATAAGCATATCCCTAAAGGAGGGATGGGCGATGGAAATCAAACCTTCGGCGCGCTCCCATGTGGAGCGCCCTTCTAAGTTGATAATGCCGTACTCGGTAACAAGAAAATAAACCTGACTTCGGGGAGAAGTAATAATATCTCCGTTAAATTGAGGGCGGATTCGGGAGTGCAGCCTGCCATCCTTGTCCTCATAAGTAGAGCTCATACAAATGAAAGCCTTGCCGCCCCTTGAGGCGGAGGCTCCAATCAGGAAATCCAGCTGACCGCCGGTGCCGCTAATCTGTCTGGCACCGGCGCTTTCTGCCGCAACTTGTCCATATAGGTCCACGGCAACACAGCTGTTGATGGAAACCATGTTGTCAATCTGTGCGATAATACTGGGGCGATTCACATATTCTAAGGGATATGCGGCTACACCATGATTATCCTCCAGCCATTCAAATAATTCTGCGGAGCCTATAGCACAGCCAAACACACCCTTCCCCCTGTCGATACTTTTTCTTTTATTTGTTAACTTTCCTGATTTATGCAGGCTTAAAAAGGCATCAGAGCAAAGCTCCGTGTGCATTCCCAAATCCTTTAAATCAGATTCCGCAATCAATTCGCCCAAAGCGTTTGGCATACTGCCGATACCCAGTTGGAGGGTGGAGCCGTCAACAAGGTAAGGAACGATTTTCTCGGAAATTTTACGGTCAATATCGGTGGGTCTTATGAGCTTCCCGTAGGCAAAAGGCTTATGCTCCCCCTCTACAATGTAATCAACTTCAGAGATGTGGATACATTCGTCATATCCGCCGTGAACCTTCGGCATATTTTCGTTCACCTCAACAATTACGATATCCGCCATTCTGGTGATGGGGGCGGCAACTCCCGTATTTACGGAAAAATTAAAATAACCGTGTCTGTCCATGGGAGCAACGCTTACCATTACCACATTCACTTTTAAAAAGAATTCATAATAGGCTGCGTTGTTGTGAAATACCATGGGAATATAGTAGCAAAGCCCCTTATCGCAAAGCTTTCGCTCATAGGAGGAGCAGTGCCAGCTATGGTATATAAAATGCTCCTTACTCTCATCACATTCTGCCACCGCGATAGGACCGTCTATAAGATTCCCACGTATTTTTACATCATGCAGCTCTTCTTTTCTCTCAGCCAATGCCCTGTCTAACAGAACCGGTTTGCCCAGCGAGCTTGTGTAATCTACCCAGTCGCCGCTTTTAACTACCTGAACAGCTTCCTGCGGCGTGCGCAGCTTTTCCTTGTATTCTTGTGTAAAATCCTTTAGCATAGGCATTTTCCTTTCTCCGGTTCTTGGGTGAGATGCCTTAAACGTTTTTAAATGCTCTGGAAAAATGCAGCGCTCCCAATCAAATTAATACAGTCCGAGGTCTATAAAACTTTCATTTGGGAATACGGAAAATATGATATCGCTCATTGCAACGAATATGCCCTTCCATAATACCTGATTATTGAACTGTCAATGTTTATTAAAATGCAAGCTGAAAACAACAGGTTTTTAGATTTTACTAGAGTATATATCAAAATGCTAGATAAAGTCAACGCATATCGGGAAAACGTGCATAATGGTATAAATTAGGCTTTATATTGCCATTTTGAGGCTGCAATATGATATGTTATAATTACTTTATAATAAATATTATAAAAATTATATGCCAGAAAAGAGATGTTCAGGTTAGGTAAAAAATATTTTTTGCTGGCTTCTTTGCCATACTGGCTGGCATGATGCTGTCAGGTTGCGGTGGTAAAAATGATGGCATGACTATTCTTAAGACAAGATTTGTACGAGAGGATATTCCGGATATCTGGAGAATATTCNTNTGNCACAGTTNAACTTNCAGACCCAGTTCGGAACCAATTATAACTTGGCATTCGCATCCTNNCTGCTGNCCCTGCTGCCGNNTTTGATTTTNTATCNGTTCTGTCAGAAGCAANTTTTAAANGGTGTAGTGAATGGCGCCTTAAAATAAATATGTTTAAGTATTGAAAGCGGGGGTATTAAGTTGTATATTAGAATTCAAACCGGAATGTTGCTTGAAAATTAATATAGAAGAACGAGGATATCTAGAATGGCAACAATAATAGATGAGAAGAGTTAGCTTTTTACCTTACACACAAAAAAATTACGGATTACATGCCATAGGCAGTGTGCGAGGCGCCTCCAGCCATCATTATATTCCATTTGCCATTGTTTGTGAGAAAAATACAGATCCTACATGTTTATGCAGTCGAGGATTCCGGTACTGTACAGCGGGGATGAAATTGGTCAGATAAACGACTCTACATACAAGAAAGATCCGCATAAAGCAGCAGATTCCCGTTACATCCACCGGGGAGCGATGCGTTGGAAACTGGCTGAGCGGATACGCAGAGAAGAAAAAGCCTTTGTGGCTCATGCGGATACATGGACAATAGAGACCGGTGATAAAGAATTACTTTGTATAGGACGATATTTTGAAGGAGATCAGATTCTCGGGATATTCAATTTTAGTGAGCATGACAAAAAAGCGCGGATAAATGTGGCGGAAGAAGAGTATGTGGGTTTGCTTACAGGGCGGGAGAAAACAATATTGGGGATTCACATTCCTGCATATGAGTTTTATTATTTAAAGAGAAAATAAGAGGAAGACGAAAAATTTGATTAAACGGCACGAAGATCTGGTTGACCTTCCTGCATTTAGGGNNGATTCTATATATGCAAAGGAGCANTTTGGTTGGGTGNCAGAGCGAGGTGTAGAGAAAATATGAAAACAATAAAACAAATCAAGAAAAATTTGCAGGAAGGCAAACATGATGAACAGTTTGCTTTTTTGTATTGTCGCCCTATGAATCAAGTTGCATGGTATAGAGAAAGAATGATTGGTTTACTCGATCACTATGCCGGAGTTTTTCGGAGAGAGGAAGATTCTGAAGTTGCTATCTACTCAGCTCCGGGTCGTACAGAATTAGGCGGAAATCATACCGATCACCAGCGTGGGAAGGTATTGACAGGCAGTGTGGATCTAGATGCTTTGGCTTGTGTTTCATATAATGAAACAAGTATAGTAAATATTTATTCGGAAGGCTATGGCATGATAACGGTGGATTGTACAAAATTGGATTTGGTTCCTGCCGAAGAAAACACCACTGAAGCGCTGGTGCGTGGAATATTGGCGAAAGTTGCCGAAAAAGGATATGCCGTGTCGGGTTTTAATGCTTATATTATTTCAGATGTTCCGGGAGGCTCCGGTCTGTCTTCTTCCGCATGCTTTGAAGTATTGATTGGTACGGCAGTGAACGGATTATTTTGCAATGGTAAATTGTCTATGGAAGAGATTGCTCGAATTGGTCAATATGCGGAAAATGTTTATTTTGGAAAACCCTCCGGTTTGCTGGATCAGATGGGCTGTGCAATGGGCGGTATTATAACAATTGATTTCCGAAATAAAGAAAATGCCATTTGTAAGGCTGTAAACTTTGATTTTGCAGCTGCCGGATATGCGCTTTGTATTATTGATACCGGTGCTGACCATGCTGATTTAACTGATGAGTATGCTGCGGTACCGTTGGAAATGAAAAATGTCGCTGCGGTCTTTGGAAAAGAGATATTGGCAGAGGTAGAGGAAGAGGCTTTTTACACAAATATTCCGCTTGTCAGAGAAAAGACAGGTGACCGTGCTGTGCTTCGCACGATTCATTACTACAATGATTGCAAAAGAGTTGAACAGCAGGTTAAAGCCCTTGAATGTAATGATTTTGATACCTTTTTAAAGTTAGTGAAAGAATCAGGCGCTTCTTCTTTTATGTATTTGCAGAATGTAGAAACTTTTCGTGACCGCAGTAGGCAGCCGGTAGCGATCGCTTTAGCATTTGCGGAACATTTTCTTGATGGCAAAGGCGCTTTCCGTGTCCATGGGGGGGGATTTGCAGGAACAATTCAGGCGTTTGTTCCGCTGGATGATGTAGCTGAATTTAAAGCAGGTATGGACGCAATTATTGGAAATGGCGCCTGTAGGATAACTTATATCCGACCGGTTGGCGGATATGCTTTTGTAGAATGACGGGAGGTTAGGAGATGCTTGAACCGGAAATTTTCATCCTCATGTGGAAAAGCATCATATTGAAAAAGAGAACATTGGTCTGATTGAAGTGCATTTTGTAAGTCAATAAATATTTATTGTTTTTCAATAAATATTTATTGACTTTTAATTTGAAAAGTGTTATGTTAGGGTTGTGATAAGGAATTGCTCAAAGCAAAATTATCAAGTTTATTAAACAGGAGCAGAGAGCTTATGAAAAAGGATTTGACGGAGCGCAGGGAATTACTTACGAAATGTACAAAGTATTTATTGGATTTCATGTTTTATGCGGGAATAGTTGTGACGGCTACCCTGCCTTTTACAATTAATTGGGCAGGTCAGTATGTGGCAAGTCTGGCGGAGCATTATCAGGAAGCAGTTATCATTTATTTTGTGTTAGGCATTGCGGCGCTGATACTGATACGGGAGCTGCGCAGAATTTTTAAAACTGTGCTTGCGGGTGATTGTTTTGTTGGGGAAAATGTAGTCAGTCTCCGAAAAATGGGGAATTGGAGCTTTTTTATNNCGTNNATGTCTGTNGTGAGAANTGTGGTCTATCTCNCCCTTGCCATNATGGTGGTAATACTGGTATTTGTGATTGCCGNACTTTTCAGNAAGGTGCTTGCCTTGGTGTTTGAACAGGCGNTAAGCTTCANGGAAGAAAATGACTTGACAATCTGAGATTCGTATCGCAGCGCTGCAAAAGTGGCAAAATGGATGATTAGAGTGAGAAATGTTTGCATCAAACGAAAGACGCAACAAAATGTGCTGCAGACAGACGGGAGCAAGTATGAGAATTATAGTAAATCTGGATGTAATGATGGCAAAACGAAAAATGAGCCTGACTGAGCTGGCGGGAGAAGTGGATATTACTTTGGCTAACTTGTCCATCTTAAAAAATAACAAAGCAAAAGCAATACGCTTTTCCACGCTGGAGGCGATATGCAAGGCGCTCGACTGCCAGCCGGGAGATATTTTAGAATATGTGCCTGACGAGAGTGGGTAAGTATACAACAGACAAACGTTAGGAAAATAGATTGAAAAAGATGCCCGGTAGCTTATTTTTCAATTATAAATTTGCGCAGGGTGCTCCAAGTTTGCTAATGCAAAAAATTACACAGAAATGTGAATTAGCAGGAGTGCAGCTTTGTAAAGCTGGCGGATAAATAGTAAGCTTCATANGAGACAGGAGGGAATATTATTATGGATGAANTAAANATGACAGAAACTGCCATGTCGGCNNGAGTAGAAGCACAAGCGAACATGGCAAATAGGGCAAATACAGCTGTTCCTATGGGAATGCCCGTTCCCTANGTGGTTGCTGTGCCAAAAAATGAAGATACGGAATACACTAAAAAAATGAAGGGCAGCTTTGCCTTTTTTGNACCGGCGACATTTTTATATGCGGTACTTTATGCCTTTTGTATGTATAAGAATGGGTCGGGTATTACCTTTCCGCTTTTTATGGCAGGAAGTCTCTTTTACTTATGCCTGTGTCTGTCAAAACTTGAAATTTCCTTAAAAAAAGGAAGTATTTTTTATATGTTGAGTATGATTCTTCTGGGAGTTTCCACCTTTTGTACGGACGACTGGCGTATGATTAGCTTCAACAAGACAGGTATCTTTTTCCTGATGATGAGTCTGCTGTTAAAGCAATTTTATAATACCTCCAAGTGGAAGCTGGGAAAATATTTAACGGCGATTTGCCAGCTGGTTGTTATGTCCCTTGGAGAGATTGGCAGACCCTTTTCGGACGGAACGAGGTATCTTAAGAACAGGCAGGGGAAAAAGAATAAGAGGGTCTGGTACGGACTGCTTGGGTTAGTGATTGCCATACCGTTGTTTTTCATGGTACTAGGTCTGTTAAGCAGTGCGGACGCTGTTTTCAGACAGCTTACAAATAATTTATTGGAATATATAAAGCTGGGTAATATTTTAAACGTGGTATTTCGGATTGCCTTTCTTTTCTTTTTTTCTTATATTTTGACTGCATATCTGTGCTGTCATACCATTAAGGAGGAGGTCAAGGACAGACGAAATGCGGAGCCGGTAATTGCAATTATCATCACAGGTCTTTTATCCTTACTATACCTGATTTTCAGCGGAATTCAGATTATCTATCTGTTTTTGGGAAAAATGGAGCTGCCCTCCGGCTATACTTATGCGATGTATGCCAGAGAAGGATTTTTTCAGCTGTTGGCAGTCAGTATTTTGAATCTGATTATTGTACTGCTGTCTTTGAAATATTTTAGGGAGAGCAAAGTCCTGAAAATAATCCTGACAATCATGTCGCTTTGTACCTTTATTATGATTGCATCCAGTGTATTGCGTATGATTATGTACATTCGTTATTACTATATGACCTTCTTGCGCATTTTTGTGTTATGGGCGTTAGCCGTGCTGTTTTTGCTGTTTATAGGTGTGATTATCAATATTTATAGGGAGCGCTTTCTCCTGTTCCGTTATAGCATGGCAGTAGTGACAATACTTTATATTGCCCTGTCCTTTCTGCATCCCGATTACATTATTGCCAAGGTCAATGTTGCCAATGCGCCTCGGGTAATTTACGAAAATATGGAAGACTTGGAGAAGCGTGAAGTCGTATCGGGGGATTTCTTCCAAAGTGAGGAACCATATCATGATTTCCGGTATTTGTCTACCCTGAGCGCAGATGCAGCTCCTGTGATAATACCCTACTTGGAAGAGCTGGGCTATGACATAGAGCTGTTTTATGAGGATGACATCAGGGCGGCTTTGCCAAACAGAGAAAATACCGGAGCAAGATATCCCTATAGAATATATGGCTTCGGTTATTACTATCTGGAGCGGCTGCAAGACAGAACTCAAAATTTCTCATGGCGCACCTATAATGTTTCGAGACATATGGCTCTGAAAAATATTGAGAGATATTCCGGAAAATAGCGGGGATGCAGAATTTATTTTCTACACTAATTTTGTAGTCCATCTTGTACAATCCCAGACCTGTGTGGCAAGCCCCTCATAAAATTCCGGTTCGTGGCACACCATTAGGATACTGCCCTTATACTCCTGTAAGGCTCTTCTCAGCTCCTCCTTGGCGTCCACGTCCAAGTGGTTGGTAGGCTCGTCCAACAGGAGAAGATTGGTGTTTCGGTTGATTAGCTTGCAGAGGCGGACCTTCGCCTGTTCGCCGCCGCTTAAAACCTTTACCTTACTTTCAATATGTTTGGTGGTCAACCCGCATTTTGCAAGGGCAGAACGAACCTCATACTGGGTAAATCCGGGGAATTCCTGCCAGATTTCCTCGATACAGCTATTTTCCTTGGAGCCGCTCATCTCTTGTTCAAAATAGCCGATTTCCAGATAATCGCCCTGTTCCACGGAGCCGGAGAGAGGAGGAATCAAGCCCAGTATACTTTTTAAAAGTGTGGTTTTGCCGATACCGTTAGCGCCTGTCAAAACAATTTTCTGCCCACGCTCCATAGACAGGCTTAATGGCTTTGACAAAGGCTCGTTATAGCCAATCACCAAATCCATGGCAGAGAAAAGCACACGCCCGGGAGTGCGTGCCTCCCTAAAATGGAACTCGGGCTTGGGCTTTTCGGCAGCCAGCTCGATAACATCCATTTTGTCCAGCTTTTTCTGACGTGACATTGCCATGTTTCTTGTGGAGACCCGTGCCTTGTTTCTCGCCACGAAGTCCTTTAAATCGGCAATTTCCTTTTGCTGTCTATTGTATGCCGCCTCCAGTTGGGATTTTTTCATGGCATAGACTTCCTGAAATTTATCATAATCGCCTACATAGCGGTTTAACTCCTGATTGTCCATATGATAAATCAGGTTAATCACACTGTTTAGGAAAGGGATATCGTGGCTGATCAAAATAAAAGCATTCTCATATTCATTCAAATAGCGCTTTAACCATTCAATATGCTCTGCGTCAAGATAGTTGGTAGGCTCGTCCAAAAGCAGGATATCCGGCTTCTCTAAAAGGAGCTTACCTAACAAAACCTTGGTGCGCTGCCCGCCGCTAAGCTCGGTTACATCACGGTCCAGTCCGATATCCACAAGCCCAAGCGCACGCCCTACTTCTTCGACTTTTGTATCAATCAAGTAAAAATCATGCATCGTCAGCAAGTCCTGAATGGTGCCAAGCTCCTCCATATACCCGTCCAGCTCTTCGGGAGCGGCTTCCCCCATCTTTTCGCAGATACTATTCATCTGTGCCTCCATCTCATATAAAAAATCAAAGGCGGAGGCAAGAACCTGACGGATAGTCTGTCCCGCGGTGAGTACGGTATGCTGATCCAGATAGCCAACACGTACGTTTTTTGCCCACTCAACTTTGCCCTCATCAGGCATTAATTTTCCGGTGATAATGTTCATAAAGGTGGATTTACCCTCTCCGTTGGCTCCGATCAGTCCGATGTGTTCTCCCTTTAAAAGGCGGAAGGACACATCGTTAAAAATGGCGCGGTCGCCAAAGCCGTGGGTTAAATGTTCTACGTTTAATATACTCATGATGATGAATAACCTTTCTTCTATCGAAAATATATGCCAACAACTCATGTACTAATGGAGTATACCTTATTTTACATGGATTCCGCAAGCCCTGTATTTGCAGCAGCGGGGAATTTAGTAACAGTTCAGCCATGCAATATGTCACCGGCAAGCTTGTTATATAATTAGCAAAAACGTTTATGTTGGTGATTTATGAATGGGCATGGCTGAACTGTTACGGAATTTAAGAATTATTTGGAAAATTATATGTTGAGACAGGTGTAAGCTTGAAATTAGGGGTTATACTATATTTCAAGCTAGTAAAATGAGAACGGGGGCTAAGAGTGAAAGATTATAAAATCTTTCACTCGCAAGTTTGTGTCTGCGCTGCATCCACAAACTTGTTATGCGCATAAAGCAGCGCAGAAATGAGGTTTATTATGAAAAAATTACTTATAATTTTATTGGCAGGAATGTTGTCTGTGGGTGTGACGGCATGTGGAAATAAGGATGACGGAAAGACACAAGGCGGTGAAGCAACCAGTGGACAAACGCAGAATAGTGCGCCGGATATGGAGGACGATACTACAGGTAATACGGGCATAGATATTTCAAACGGATGGAGCGGGGATATGCAGACCGTAAAGCAGGCGATTGTAGATACGCTTGGTGACAATTATTGGCCGAATACGCCGATTATTCCTGAAATGCTGGAGGGAACTTATGGGATTAGTGCGGATATGTACGAGGATTATCTGGCAGAATCGCCTATGATTAGCGCTAACGTGGATACTTTGATTTTGGTTAAGGCGAAGGAGGACACGGTGGGGAAGGTGGAGGAAGCACTTACTGCCTACCGTGAAAATCTGGTGAATGATACGATGCAATACCCCATGAATTTAGGAAAAATTCAGGCTTCCAGAATTGAGAGAATCGGAAATTATGTATGCTTTGTCCAGCTTGGGGGAGATATAAATATGGATGCCAGCGACGAAGAGATAATCGCAGAGTGTCAGGAGCAAAATGAGTTGGCAATTGCAGTCATTGAACAGAATGTAAAGCACTAAAGGTCATTAGAATCGCAGAGCCGAATCTGAAACTCGGCTCGCGTGCCTGCGCAGAAAATGCTCCGGCATGGAGGATTGGTATGGTATTCAGCAGTGTAATATTTCTATTTCGATTTTTACCCATATTTATGATATGTTATTCTGTGGCTCCCCAGAGGGTGAAAAATTTTATCCTCCTTTTGGGGAGCTTATTTTTTTATGCNTGGGGAGAGCNGGTGTATGTGGCGCTGATGTTGTTTTCCACAGTGTNCGACTATATTCATGGAGGATTGATTGAGCGCTATAGANNAAGTAANAAGGCAAAGGCGGCGCTGATTTCTTCCATAGTCNTCAATTTGCTCCTGCTGGGCTTTTTCAAATATGCTGATTTTCTGATACGGGCGCTGAATGCAGCGGCCGGAACTACAATTCCCTTATTCAATCTGCCCCTTCCTATAGGGATTTCCTTTTATACCTTTCAAACAATGTCCTATACCATAGATATATATAGAAGAGAGGCAAAGGTTCAGAAAAATTTGTTGGATTTTGGGGTGTTTGTAACCATGTTTCCTCAACTGATTGCCGGACCTATTGTGAAATATAAGCATATTGCGGACAGGCTGCATGACCGCAGGGCAGATGTGAAAGCTGTCTGCTATGGGCTTAAACGCTTTACGGCAGGTCTGGCAAAAAAGGTGCTGATTGCCAATAATATGGGGGCATTATGGACGGAAATTTCCGCTGCTGAATATAGTGAGATGAGTGTGACTATGGCATGGCTGGGTGTAATTGC
>WFLX010158867.1_pt1 | contig 16433 bp, 13 predicted proteins | sample 4967041 | NCBI WGS metagenome assembly WFLX01 (sample SAMN12857096, study PRJNA449069) | gut metagenome | isolation source: stool from male and female vole | host: Microtus ochrogaster | place: USA:Florida | collected 2017 | reverse complement strand
GGAAGGCGAGCCTTTCGTTTTTGTCAGTGCGCTCGGCATGACGCTTGATGCCTTCGAGTCGCAGATTACCGTTCTACAGCCGGGCGACAAGTTCGACTTTACCCTTTCGCCCGACGATGCTTACGGCGACTACGACGAAGCAGGACGTCAGGCTTTGCCGCGTAATGTGTTTGAAATAGATGGAAAGCTCGACTCACGCTTCATCTTCGAGGGAGCCGTTGTACCCTTGACAAGTCCTGACGGCGCACGTTTCAACGGTACAGTTGTCAAGATAACCGATGAAACCGTCACTGTTGACCTCAACCATCCTCTTGCTGGCAAGAGCCTCAATTTCCAGGGCACTGTCCTGGTGAGCCGCGAAGCCACCAACGATGAGATACGCGATGCACTCAATCAGATTACCGGCTGCGGTGGTGGTTGCAGCGGCTGTAGCGGCGGTTGTGACAGCAAGCAAGGCTGCGGCAATTGCGGCGGTTGCAAGGACTGATGGGGCGGAAGAGACTTTTTGAAGTTGGAACTACGAACATGAATAACGATGAACACCATAGGAAGACTATTTCGTGTCACCACTTTCGGCGAAAGTCATGGTGTGGCGGTGGGTGGTGTCATTGATGGCATGCCCTCCGGCATAACCGTCGATTTGGACTTCATACAGAGCGAACTGGAACGCCGTAAGCCCGGTCAGAGCAAGCTCACCACGGCGCGCAAGGAGGCCGATGCCGTGCAGCTCCTCAGTGGCATCTTCGAAGGAAAGACCACTGGTTGCCCCATCGGTTTCATTGTGCACAATACTAACCAGCACAGTCAGGACTATGAGAACATGCGCCACCTATTCCGTCCCTCTCATGCCGACTACACTTATGTGCAGAAGTATGGCATCCGCGACCATCGTGGCGGCGGCCGAAGTTCCGCGCGCGAAACGATAAGTCGTGTCGTGGGTGGCGCATTCGCCAAGCTTGCCCTCCGGCAGTTGGGCATCACGATTCAGGCTTACACCCAGCAGGTAGGCCCCATTCAGTTGCCAGGCGACTACAAGGACTATGACCTTGCCATGGCCGAGCAGAATGCCGTGCGTTGTCCCGACAGCACGGTGGCTGAGCAAATGTCGCAGCTTATACTTGACGTCAAGGCAGAAGGCGACACCATTGGTGGTGTCATAGCATGTGTCGTCAGAGGCTGCCCCGTCGGACTGGGTGAGCCGGCTTTCGGCAAACTCCATGCCCGCCTGGGTGCGGCCATGCTCAGCATCAATGCTGTCAAGGGATTTGAGTATGGTTTGGGCTTTGCAGGTGCTGCGGGCAGAGGCAGCGAGCAGAATGACATCTTCGAACCGGACGGGCACGGAGGCATCACCACACGCACCAATCGTAGCGGCGGCATTCAGGGCGGCATCAGCAACGGGCAGGACATCTATTTCCGCGTTGCCTTCAAGCCCGTAGCCACCCTGCTCATGGAGCAGGAGACGGTGGACGAAGCGGGACAGGCCACAGTCCTTACTGCGCGTGGCCGCCATGATGCTTGTGTCTTGCCGCGTGCTGTGCCTATAGTCGAGGCAATGACCGCCATCACCATCCTTGACGCTTATCTGACTGACAAGTCAACCCAGATGGGCAGGTGATCGCTGAATCCGCCCTCATATACAGGACCTCGAAAGGTGCGCCACGGCGCACCTTTCGAGTTTAGTAGGAAGTCGAAGCGTGCCACTTTAGCCCGTTCCGTTATGTGAGGAAGCATGCGGGGGCTGGCGAAGAAGTAGTCCAGATAGCCCCACAATCCGCGGTACACATAGGTCCCCTGTGCCATGCGCAGGCTACGCTTGTCGCGAGGCATGAGCCATGCTACCCTGTTTCCAAGCATCTTGAACAGCACGTCGTCCGGCTCTGCATTAAAGTCTCCCATGACGATTACAGCCTGTTGTGTCAGGCTGTCCAGCACGTTGCACAATTGCTCCATCGCCAGGCGGCGGTGATGAGTGCCTTGGCGCCCGCTGCCTGCACGGCTTGGAAGGTGGACAAGGACGAAATGCAGGGTGTCTGGCAGCGCGTGGCAAAGGCCCCAGACATGAAGGATGTCGCGTGTGGGACGAAACCCGTGCTGGCGCGAAGGGATTCGGATGCTGCGGTGTCCGAGCACATGCAGTTGCAGACTGTCGTAGAGCAGTGCCACGTCGATGCCGCGCACGTCCGGGCTCTCCTCGTGGACGTAGGCGTAGCGGGCAGCGCGCAACGGGCTACGCCGCGTGAGGTCAAAGAGCACGCTGTCGTTTTCCACCTCGCACATGCCTATTGCCATTGGCCATGTCCCCTCTCCAGCTATGGCGGCTACAGTGCGCGACAGATTGTCGAGTTTCCTCCAGTAGCGTCCGGGAGTCCAGCGGTGGCTGCCCTCCGGAAGGAAGTCGTAATCTTCTTTGAGCGAATCGTGCCGGCAATCGAAGAGGTTTTCAACGTTCCACCACATGACTCTCTGCCCATACGTCACGGAGCCAAGTAGGGTATATAATATAATAATGTATAGCGGGCGCATGAAACAGGTATGTCAGTTTTGTGCAGGCGGCAGTGTGATGTCGTATCGTTTCAGCTCCTGCCGCAAGGACAATGCTTTGCCCTTGCACACTTTGTCGAGCAAAGCCCAAAAGCGTGGGCCGTGGTTCATCTCAACCAGATGTGTGAGCTCATGTTGCATGACGTAGTCTTGCAGATGACGTGGCAAAAAGGCGAGGTAGAGGGAGAGGTTGATGTTGCCCTGCATGCTGCAACTGCCCCAGCGTCCTTTGGCTGATGACACCTTAATGTTGTTCACGTTTAGACCGCGCTGTTGTGCCATGAGGCGCAAGCGCGGCGTGAGGTCATTCCTGACGCATTTGCGGGCGAAGGAANGGATGGCAGTCGTTATCCACTTCTGCACACGCTGTTCTGCCAGCAGCTCCGGCGAACGGTATCGTATGGTCACGGTGTCATCATCCATACGTGCCGNCACGGTGGAANTGTCGTCCTGTTCGAAGCGGACNTGAAAACAGTCGGAGTCAATGCGTGTTAGGGGCGTGTAGCGTCGTGACAGCGCTTTGTCCGCTTCCTTGTTGAGCATCTCCTGTAGTTTGGGACGGAGCCGTTCGATGACATTGCGCAGGGCACTTTCGCTGTAGGGTGGGGGCATGGTGCATGCAAGCACCCCTTCGCGGTAGCGGAATATGAAACGCCGTGACCGCTTATTGACAGTCACGGCTATTTCACCGAGTGAGGGGTCTGTATNGNTCATGGCCTACTGTGTAAGATGGATAANGGCAGCATCTATCGGTTCACACCCCGACACATGTCGGAATCCGCCTTACAGCTTTACCCTTTTCTTGGCTCCGCGCGACTCGTTGTGCAGGCGGTCAAGGGCAGTGACAACGTAGGTGTATTTCTTCATGCCTCCTTCGTAAGGCAGGGCGAGCATGGTCTGTCGGGTGATGCACAGAATGTTGGCAGAGTTGTCGAGGTTGACTCTCTCGCCGGGAGCGAAGCGATATACAACATACTGACGGGCTTCCTGCATGGGGTCGTTGGCCTTAGGCGCTGTCCAGAAGAGGACTGGGCCGTCCTCCGTCCATATAACGGCAGTCTTGCGCGGTTTGCCGGGAGCCTTGCTGTCTATCCAAGGCATCTCGGGCTGCAAGGCAGGGGTGTTGTGATAGTGCTGGCGTAGCATGTCCTGATAGTTGCCCGGATTCTCGCAGACGGCAGCCGCGTACCACTGGCAACTGCCCCATATTCCGGGCAGCGAGCGCTGTAGCTGATACTTGCGGTGCATCTGGTGCTGTCCGGGCATGACAGGGTCGGAGAACTTGACGGTGCGCATGACATCTTGCCCGATGAAGAGGGGACGCTCGCCGGCATTCTGGCTCCACCAGTGGATGAGCGTTTCGTAGTCAGCAGCTTTGTTGCCTATTTCCCAATAGATTTGAGGAATGTTGTAATCAACCCATCCCTGACGTACCCATTCGAGGACATCGGCATAGAGGTCATCGTAGTTCTGCAGTCCGTTCGTTGCGCTACCGTTCGGGTCGNTGCGCTGATTGCGGNAGNTGCCGAANGGCGAAACGCCGAACNTNANCCANGGCTTGNTGATGCGTATGTCGTGCTGCATCTGCTGGATGAAGCGATTGACGTTCTGTCGGCGCCAGTCNCCCCTGTTCATGCCACCGCCATACATGTTGTAAGTGGCATCGTCAGGTATGGGCAAGCCTGCTACAGGGTAGGGGTAGAAGTAGTCATCAATGTGGATGCCATCAACATCGTAGCGGCGCACGATGTCGCATGTGACGGTGCAGATGAAGTCGCGGTTTTCGGGGCGTCCCGGGTCGAAGAGGAAGAGTCCGTCATAGTCGAAGAAGCGATCAGGGTGGCGGGCATACTCATGGTTGGCGGCCAAAGCGGNTGTGCCCTTCNTCTTGGCGCGATAGGGATTGAGCCAAGCGTGCAACTCCATGCCTCGTGCATGGCACTGCTCTATCATCCACTGCAGTGGGTCCCAATAAGGATTGGGGGGCAGTCCCTGCTGCCCTGTGAGGTATCGGCTCCATGGCTCAAACTCACTGGGGTAGAGGGCATCGCCTTCCACGCGCACTTGGAAGAAGATGGCATTGATGCCATCGCGCTGCAAGTCGTCCAGTTGACTGGTGAGCGTGGCTTGCATGCGGTCACGACCGATGTTTTGGAACTGTCCGTTGACGGCCTGAATCCAGGCACCGCGAAACTCTCTCTTGGGGTTCTGACCCATTACCGTTGTTGCAATAAGGAGCAGAAGAAGAAGTGATTTGTATTTCATAGTGATGCAAAGGTACACAATTCTTTTGGAATGGCAAAGTATTTTGCCAAGTAAGTCGGCAAAAACGTTTCGCCGGCTGTCATCCTCTCTCCTCCTTGCGTGGAGGGGATGACAGTGCATGTCGGCATCATTTCTTGCGATTGCCCTCGGACGTCATACGCCGCCCTGTCTCACTCTGCCTCCGCTTATGGATGCGTCAACGTCAATGACTGCCTTTGTAAATCTATTCAATAAGCAGACTACACATTATTAATATTATATAGACAATAACATCATGCAACAGGACTCCTCTTTCCGGCGGCCCCTCTCCGCATTCCTCTTGCTGATGCTCTCCACCTTTTCATGGGCAGATTCCTTCGAGGCGGACGTCATCTTCGGCGCTTATGGTGGGAATGTGCTGCGGGTATCTTCCCCATGGGCACCATGCTGAATACGTCAACTTATATTTTGAGTTTTGATATTTTAGTCGTACCTTTGCAGGATAATAACGAAGAGAGGGATGAAAGACTGCATACAAATCAAGGGAGCAAGGGTAAACAACCTGAAGAGTATCGACCTGGAGATACCTCGCGGCAAATTAGTTGTCATAACTGGTTTGAGCGGTAGCGGCAAGAGCAGTCTGGCATTCGACACGCTCTATGCCGAGGGGCAGCGTCGCTATGTGGAGAGTCTGAGCAGCTATGCGCGTCAGTTTCTCGGTCGGATGCACAAGCCNGAGTGTGACTATATAAGAGGCATCCCGCCCGCCGTTGCCATTGAGCAGAAGGTGACAAGCCGAAATCCGCGTAGCACGGTGGGCACGAGCACAGAGATTTATGAGTACCTGCGGTTGCTCTATGCCAGGGTGGGGCGAACATATAGCCCTGTCAGCGGAAAGGAAGTGAAGCATCATACCACAGAGGATGTAGTGCAATGTATGCTCCGTATGCCTAAAGGCACGAAACTGATGGTGATGTGTCCCATACCGCAGCCCGGGGTAAGTTCCTCCTCCCTTTCGTCGGACTCTCTCGGTGCTTCGGGGGAAGGTTGTGCGGTTCGCGACATCGAGACGCAGTTGTCAATGTACCGGAAGAGCGGCTTTGTGCGTGTGATGGTGGATGGTCAGGTGATGCGTCTTGAGGACTATGTCCCGTCGCAGGATGGCGTGACACCGGAGTTGCTGCTGGTGATAGACCGTCTGACAGCGTCCGCCGACCGTGATACGATATCGCGATTAGTTGATTCCTGCGAGACGGCTTTCTACGAAGGACAGGGAGAGGCAGTGTTGCAGACATTGCCGGACGGCGAACGTCATGTCTTCAGTACGCGTTTCGAGGCCGACGGCATCATCTTCGANGAGCCCACCGATAAACTNTTCGCCTTCAACTCTCCAATAGGTGCCTGTCCCGAGTGCGAAGGCTTTGGCAAGGTGATGGGCATTGACGAGCAGATGGTCATCCCCAACTCTGCTTTGAGTTTGTACGAAGGGGCCGTTGTCTGTTGGCGTGGGGAAAAGATGAGCGAATGGAAGGAGTGGTTCATCCGTCTCAATTCCGAGCGNGGCTTCCCNATATTCAAACCTTATTTCGAACTCACACCGGCAGAAAAGGACTGGCTGTGGCACGGGGTGTCGTCCGTGGGCGACGGACGTTCGACAAAAGTGGAGCGGTGTGGCAACAAGGAAGTCGTAGTGCCTGCTGATTGGACTATCTCTCCCGAGGAGCGAGAGTATGGCCTCATGTCCATCGACGCATTCTTCGACTATCTAAAGCAGGGACAGTATAAGATTCAGAACCGCGTGATGCTTGCTCGNTACCGTGGCAAAACCACTTGCCCCAAATGTCACGGCAACAGGCTTAAGCCCGAGGCGGGCTATGTGAAGGTAGGCGGGCGGAGCATTACGGAACTGGTGAACATGAGTGTCGGCGAACTATTGCCTTGGATGGAGCAGCTTGANCTGAGNGAGCACGAGCTACAGATAGCCAGCCGCATTCTTTTGGAAATCAAAAACCGACTGCATTACTTGCTCGATGTNGGGTTAGGCTACCTGACGCTCAACCGCCTGTCCAACAGNTTGTCTGGCGGCGAGAGNCAACGTATCAACCTCGCCACGTCGCTCGGCAGCAGCCTTGTGGGGAGNCTTTATATCCTTGACGAACCAAGCATAGGCCTGCACAGCCGCGACACGGAGCGCCTCGTTCATGTGCTCAAGCAGTTGCGCGACCTCGGCAACAGCGTTCTCGTGGTGGAGCATGACGAGGANATCATGCGTGCTGCCGACTGGCTNATCGATATCGGTCCCGAGGCCGGAAGNCTGGGCGGAGAAGTGGTATATAGCGGAGAAGTGCCTGCCGCTTCTTCCCGAGAAGGTGTGGCGTTGAAAGACGTCTCGCACACGCTCGATTACCTGCAAGGCAGGGATGTCATCCCAGTGCCGGCGAGTCGTCGCCACTGGAATAACTCTATCGAGGTGAAGGGTGCCCGTGCTAACAATCTGAAAGGNATCGACGTGCGGTTCCCGCTGGNCGTAATGACTTGTGTGACGGGTGTCAGTGGNAGTGGTAAGAGTTCGCTTGTGCGCGACATCTTCTTCAATGCCATGAAACGGCAGCTTGATGAGGTGGCGTCTCGTCCCGGCGAATTTCTGCGTCTGGAGGGTGATNTACAGATGGTGCAAGCCATAGAGTTTGTTGACCAAAACCCTATTGGCAAGAGTTCACGCTCCAATCCGGTTACCTACGTCAAAGCGTGGGACGAGATACGGAAACTTTTCGCCGCTCAACCGATCTCACAGCAGATGGGCTATACGTCTGCTTATTTCAGTTTCAATACCGATGGTGGGCGTTGCGAGGAATGCAAGGGTGACGGCACAGTGACCATTGAGATGCAGTTCATGGCAGACTTGGTGCTGACATGCGAGAGTTGCCACGGGGCGCGTTTCAAGCCTGAGATATTGGACGTTCGTTTTCAGGGCAAGAATGTGAGCGAGATGCTCGACATGACCATCAATCAGGCCATAGAGTTCTTTTCCGAACATGGACAAAAGCGCATCGTGGCTTTGCTGAAGCCCTTACAGAGTGTCGGTCTGGGTTATATCAAGCTCGGTCAGTCATCGTCAACGCTTTCCGGTGGCGAAAATCAGCGTGTCAAATTAGCATACTATCTTGGCATGGAGAAGCAGAAGCCAACGGTCTTCATTTTCGACGAACCTACTACGGGCTTGCATTTCTATGACATACGCAAACTGCTCGATGCGTTCGATGCTTTGATCCGGCGCGGTCATACAGTCATCATCATTGAGCACAATTTGGAAGTCATCAAGTGTGCGGACCACATTATCGACCTTGGTCCGGAGGGTGGTGCGCAGGGTGGTGCCCTTCTTGCAGCAGGCACACCCGANGAGGTGGCNCAGTGTGCNGAGAGCTATACGGGCCAGTTCCTCAAGAAAAAACTGGAGGCAGGCTCTACAAATTAGGCCTGCATGCTTTGAGTCTGTTGTGCTGCCGGTTCTTGTCTTGAATAAGGGAAACCGCCATGCTTCCGGTCGGCCGGAAGATACCTCCCTGCTTTCCCTTGCCTCCGCCGCTACAANTCCAACGGCAAGCTCTCGTTACCGTAGCGGTCGAGGGCGGTGATGGCGAGATGGTAGCCGCGATAGTAGGCCCCTAACAGACTGTAGGTGTAGCTGTTTTGTCTGGTGATGCACACGATGTTGGCCGGATTGGTGGTGTCTACGGGCTGTGTGGCACCGGCGTAGATGACGTAGCGACATCCCTCCTCCGCTTGCCATTCGAGATGCTCATTCACGCCGCCCAGACGTTCACGCTTTGTCAGGCGAGGTGTGGCGGGGGCAGGTTGGTTCTGCCAAGTCATGGGTGGCAGCAGGGCCGGGTAGGGGTAGAAGTCGTGTTTGAGGTAGTCGTAGATGCCTTTTGTGTTGTCTGTCAAGAATTGGCTGCGGAAGTAAGCCTGCCCGCCAAGCCCTATGTGTCGCAGGTAGCAGAGTTCCCGCTGTATGACGCCCCAGTCCCAATCCTTTTCTTTGGGCGAGAGAAAGTAGATGCCGAGTCCCGGCGCTACGGTGCGGCCGCAGCAGTTCTCCTGCCAGTCGGCGGCAAAGGGATAGAAGTGATCGCCTTGGAAGTACATCATGGGGAGCAGCATGTCCATGATGCCGTCGCGCAGCCATCCCTGTGCATCTTGATAGACAGTTCCGAGTGCTGACCATCCGCGTGCCGAATATCGGCTGACGTCGTTGTATTTTCCCACCGGCGAGCAGCTTACGCGCACCCATGGCTTCAGGGTCTTGATGGCATCGTATGCCTGCCGCACCATGTGCGTTATGTTGTCCTGTCGCCAGCTGCGTTTGTTTTTTCCCTTGCCATATTTCTTGTACGAGGCAGCATCGGAGAACGTCTCGGGGTTTTCGGGGTAGCGGATGTAGTCGAAGTGGATGCCATCCACATCGTAGCGGCTCGTTATCTCGCGGCAGATGGCGGTCAGGTAGTCGCCGGATGCCGGGATGCCGGGGTCGAGGTAGTACTGGTCGCCATGCTTGCGCAACAGTTCCGGGTGCGTGCTGAGCAAGGCACGTTTGCCCATTTTCTTGGCAACGGATGTCTTGAAGGCAGGCACGGTGACCACCCATGCATGTAACTCCATGCCGCGGCGGTGCGTCTCTTCGATGGCGAAGGCCAGGGGGTCGTATCCCGGGTTACGNTCGTATGCGCCGGTCAGTGACACGTCCCAAGGCTCTATTTTNCTGGGATAGATGACAGAGCCGCGGATGCGGGTTTGGAGCAGCACCGTGTTGATGCGGCAGGCTTGCAGCTTGTCCAGCAGCTGGCACAATTCCTCTTGCTGGCGTTGGCGCGAGGCGGCATTCGTGGCTTTCGTCTTGGGCCAGTCCAAACCGCTCAATGTGGTCACCCACACGGCGCGCACTTCATGCTTGGGGGCGGCAGGGGCAGAAAGAAATAAGTCCTGCGCCCGCCCCGAAGCACCGGGGGAAAACATCAGGAGCAAGAAGATACTATATAATAATATGTGTCTCATCACAACGTAGCAATTCTGTATAATAGGTTTTTCAGTCTGCAAAGATATGAAAATATATCCTTCTTGTCAAAGAATAAAGGAAAATGTTTCCAAAAGAACAAGGAGGGGAGTGCTTGTCTGTTCGGAAAGGGAGCGTAGAGAAAGGGCTTTNGGCAGTGCTCCGGAACGGCTCGGCNGGCAGGCTCNGTGGTGCGAAAGGTGTGTCTTAATCAAGAAAANTCATGNCGACANCACATTTTGTGCAGCAGAATGATGACTTTGTCACAGAAAAAGCGTACCTTTGTGAACGATATACAGACAAAACACTAATCAACGACAAGCTATGAAGAAGGTTTTCCTCGCGCTGCTTCTTGCAGCAGTATCTCTTGGTGCATCGGCACAGTTTGAAAAGGGAACGAAGTATGTAAGTGCTTCTGTAAGTGATTTTGGCTTGAGCTATAGTAAGGCAGAAGACTTTCGGCTTGGTCTCAATGTACTGGGCGGTTATTTTTTCTCTGACGGATGGATGGGGATTGCCCAATTGGGATGGGATCACAGCAGCGGAACAAACAATTTCAATGCAGGCGTGGCAGCGCGCTACTACATGGTCCGGAATGGCATCTATGGCGGTCTGGGCTTCAAGTATCAGCACATCGGCCCGGTGGTGCAGAACAATGTGTATCTCAGCCCCGAAGTGGGCTATTGCTTCTACCTTAACCGCCATGTCAGCATAGAGCCTGCCGTCTATGTGGACATGTGCCTGAACAGATTCAAGGACTTCACCAAAGTCGGCCTGAAGATAGGCTTTGGTTATTACTTCTGATTATCATTGCGCTGTGGCTTAAGCCAAAGCGGCAGAAAGCGGGGATGCGTCGTCTGTGAGGTCATCCCCGCTTCTTTGTAAACACACACAATAGCACCGATATGAATAGTTTCATTATTGCCATGCTGGTTCTGCTGGCCGGCTATGCGTTCTACGGCAAATACATTAGCCGCATCTTTGCCCCCGACTCCGGGCGCACTACTCCTGCTTATGCAATGCGGGACAACGTGGACTTCGTGCCAATGCCGGCCTGGAAGGTCTATATGATTCAGTTCCTTAACATAGCAGGCCTCGGCCCCATATTTGGCGCCATTATGGGAGCCAAGTTCGGCACCGCATCGTTTCTCTGGATAGTGTTCGGCACCATCTTTGCAGGTGCTGTGCACGACTATCTTGGCGCCATGATTTCCCTTCGCAAGGGAGGCTGTTCGCTCCATGAGGTGATAGGCATGTATCTGGGAGGCAATGTCCGCCGGCTCATGTGCGTTTTCACTGCCGTGCTGATGATTCTGGTCGGAGCCGTGTTTGTGAGCGGCCCCGCCGAGTTGCTTGCCAACATGACGCAAGAGTGGGGCATGACGTCGTATTGGTGGATAGGCATCATCTTCGCATATTACATTGTTGCCACGCTGTGTCCCGTGGACAAGATAATCGGCAGGATATATCCTCTGTTCGCATTTTGTCTGCTTTTCATGGCGTTGGGACTGCTGTGGTACATTCTCATCGTACAGCCGGACATTCCCGAACTGTGGGATAAAGCGCATTTCGTGAACACGAAGTGGGAGCAGCATCCTATATTTCCCATGATGTTCGTCTCCATAGCCTGTGGTGCCATCAGCGGTTTCCACGCTACGCAAAGCCCCTTGATGGCGCGCTGTCTGAAAAACGAGAAGTTGGGGCGTCGCTGTTTCTACGGTGCCATGGTGACCGAAGGCATGGTGGCTCTCATTTGGGCTGCCGCGGCAACCTGTTTCTTCGAACAGAACGGCATTGCCGACTCCGCAGGCAAGGCATTCTCGGGAGCGCATGTGGCGTCTGCCATCAGCAAGGAGTGGCTTGGCATGGTTGGTGGCATTCTTGCCATTCTGGGCATTGCTGTGGCTCCGATAACCAGTGGCGACACAGCGCTCCGCAGCGGACGTCTCATCGTGGCCGACTTCTTCCACAAGGAGCAGAAGAGCATGTCAAGCCGACTGGCTATAGCCGTTCCTGTGTTCATCCTGACGTTGTTTGTGCTCTTGTGGAGCCTTAATGACAAGAACGGGTTCAATGTCCTCTGGCGCTATTTCGCTTGGGTTAATCAAACCCTGTCCGTGTTCACGTTGTGGGCCATCACCGTCTATCTGATGAAGGAAGACAAGCAGTATCGCGTGGCGATGTACCCCGCCATGTTCATGACTTGCGTCTGCACCTCGTATATCATGGTTGCGCCGGAGGGATTCGGCATCAGTTATGCAGTGGGTGTGGCGCTCGGACTGGTGGTTTCGGTGGCATGCGGTGTCTTGTTTACCATAGTGCGCCTTAAGCGTAAGAAAAGGGCGTAGCATTCTCCTCCCGGCTCACGAGGGGCCGGAGCAGGGGAGTCTCTGTTGGCGGCACGGATGGCCCTCTCCTCCATCTCGGCATGTCCCGATGGCCGGAAGTCTGTAGCCGGATGGCGATTGGCGCTTGCCAGGGGTGTTCCTGAGGCATGTCGGCTGCTGTGTTGTCTTGGCGTCAGTGGCTTGGCAGTTCAGGCTGAGGCTTCTCGGACAACGCGCCGTATGGCCCTGCACAACGTGCTGTATCGGCTCGCGCAACAGGCTGCACAGCCTTGCACTGCGTTTTGTGTCGGGCCGTGAGACCATTGCATCCGGGCCTTCCGGCATGAGGCAGAGAGATAATGCAAGAAGCCGTCATCGGCCTCTCACGTGCGTCATTGTTCCGTCTCCTTTTGGCTGCCGCAGCCGTTGATGCTCTTCAATACAGAACTTCTAAAACAAAATTATTCGCAAGCAACGGGAATAACTTGTCTGTTTGTCAGAATAAATATGTGGCTTAACATCGGAAAATGCCTTCAAACGAAGGCAGAGATACCAATTTTGACAAGGTCTATACCGAGGACAAAAACTCCGCCCTCGTGAAGACGGAATCTCGCATGTATATGTAATTACCTTCTGAAGAAAAGCTATAGCCTTTCCGGAAACGCCTCATTTCTCATAGAGAACGTCGATATTACGACTTCATGTGTTTGCGAGCAAAGGGTATAACGGGGTCGTTCCGGGTGTTTGTTCCCTTTTTGTACAATGACAACGCGGGCGGATGCAATTGCATCCGCCCGCGTTGTCATTGTGGGTGTCCGCAGAGATTAGTTGTTCTCCGGACGAAGCTGACGTACTGTCTCAGCAGTGCGCCACATCTCACTTTCGCGCAGAGCAGCGAGCTCCTTTTCAAGACCGACGCGGTAGTCGGGCTTGGAATTAGCATCAATGCTGATTTGTGCCTCGTTGCCGGACTTTACGCTCGCGTAGAGCTTCTCAACCACAGGCTTGCAGGCATCGTGGAAGGGCCCCATCCAGTCCAGTGCACCGCGCTGGGCTGTGGTAGAGCAGTTAGCGTACATCCAGTCCATTCCCTTCTGTGCGAAAAGGGGCATCAGGCTTTGTGTGAGCTCCTCAACCGTTTCGTTGAAAGCCTCTGAAGGTGTGTGGCCGTTCTCACGGAGCACTTCGTACTGTGCCAGCAGCAGACCCTGAATGGCGCCCATCAGCGAGCCGCGTTCACCGGTGAGGTCAGAGGTGGCCTCGCGCTGGAAGGTGGTTTCGAAGAGATAGCCGGAGCCGATGCCGATGCCGAGAGCCAGAGTGCGGTCGAGAGCACGGCCGGTGGCATCGTTGTAAACTGCNTAAGAGCTGTTCAGGCCGCGTCCTTCGAGGAACATGGTGCGGAGGCTGGTGCCGCTGCCCTTGGGAGCTACCATGATANCATCAATGTCCTTGGCGGGTACGCAGCCCGTGCGGTCGCTCCATGTGATGGCGAAGCCGTGTGAGAAATAGAGCGCTTTGCCGGGAGTGAGGTACTTCTGCAGAGTGGGCCATACGCTCATCACTGCGGCGTCGGAAAGCAGGCACATGACGATGCTTGCCTTGTCGGCAGCCTCTTCGATGGAGAAGAGTGTCTGGCCGGGAACCCAGCCATCGGCGATAGCCTTTTCAAAGGTTTTGCCCTGACGCTGGCCGACGATGACGTTGAAACCATTGTCGCGGAGGTTGCAAGCCTGGCCGGGACCTTGTACGCCGTAGCCTATGACGGCAATGGTCTCGTCCTTAAGAATCTCGCGTGCTTTTTCGAGGGGGAACTCCTCGCGGGTCATTACTTCTTCGATGACACCGCCAAAATTCATTTTTGCCATTGTTCTTGTTGGTTTATTATTGTCGTTTGTGTTGAGTGTTTTGAGTTCAGATGTCGGTCTTTTACGGGTGCAAAGTTACACATTATTATTGAATATAGCACTATTTGAAGCATATTTTTGCTTGACAGACTACTTCACTATCATTTTTGCGAACCTCGATGTCTATCTCGTCCTCGCTGGCAGTCTGCCGGTAGAAACTGAGTCGGTCGCCGAGGTAGGACTCTGCCTTGTAGGCTATTTCAAACCGGTGTATGCGTTGCCGCTCAAAGCGTTCTTGAGGGAAGAGGTCAAGGATGTGCTCGATGTACTTGATGCTGTTGATGTGTCCGTTGATGTCGACATCGCTATAGTAGGTGTCGATGGTGCGCATCCACTCCGGTTCGCGGCAACGGAAGCGGCCATGCCCTTGGATGGGGCAGATGTTCTCTTCTTCCGGAACGATGTAGTGTACGATGTCGCCATCGTAGAGCGAGAGCAGGTCGCACGGCTTGCGTGTTTCTATGTCGATTATTGCTCATACGCTGCGTACATAGCCGAGTGGGGTTCCGTCAGGGCGGAGGATGGCGAAGTTACGGTTGGTGAAGAGACGCATAACGCTTTCCACCCATGTCTTTACCTCGCAGTGTTCGTACTGGCACGGCATTTCCTCCATCTCGATGCAGAGGCGAGAGAGTACCCAGGTGTGTTGCGTCTCGTTCAGCGCACCGATGCCCCAGCCGCGTCTCTGTGAGTGCTTGCCTGCCGCATTGAGCAGGTGGTTGCCCAGTACGCCCAGGAACATGTGTCCCGTAAAGTCAACGTGGAAGGGCTCCACATAGATGGGGTATGTGTCTATCTTGCTCGCTTCCTGTGGCTTTTGAAAAGGAGAGATGTTGCGGTCCGTTTCGTTTGGTTGTCCCATGATTCTTATGAAAGTGCATGATGCTCAATGCTGCCCCGGCCTTAGTTGGCTTGTGGGTCCTTTCTTTCTTCCTCGCGTTTGGCGATGTACTGGTCCAGACGTTCGATGCAGGACTTTGTGACGGCAATACGGCCCGTGCGGACAAACTGTAATACACAGCCAAGGGTGTCCAGTTGTGTGAACAGTTCGATGACGTCATTCGTCACGCCTGTCTTTTCTACGATGGTGTAGGTGGGGTTAACCTCGACGAAGCGTGCATCGAAACGTCGCACTATGCGCGAGATGTTCTGGTTGGCAAGCACCATCGGTGTGGAGAGTTTCAGCAGTGAGGTTTCAAGGATGAATATCTCGTTATCCACGAAACAGTTGGCTTGCAGCACGTCAATTCTCTTCTCGATTTGCTTGGTGAGCATCTCGGCCATCTCTTGCTTGCAGTAGCAGGTGATGGTGTATTTGTGCACGCCGGGAGTGGATGAGGCGCAGACGTTGAGACTTTCGATGTTCACCTGACGGCGTGTGAAGACGGCGGTAATCTGGTTGAGGATGCCGGCGAAGTTCTCGGAGTAGATGATGAGAGTGTATAGTGTCAGCCCGTCGTGGTTGAGCAGTGCGCCTTCCTGACCTGCTACGGCAGGGCGTGCCACGGCATTGCGGGTGAACGTTTCGTGCTGTGTGCCCTGTGCCGCATCGCGTGCCAAGGTTGCCTTGCGCTGCCGGGAGAGGTTCTTCTCAAAACTGTCGCGCTCTATGGCCGCAGCTTGTCGTACTGCATCATTGAAGCCAAGCATTTCTTGTGCCTGCTCCAACCTCTCTTCGCATTTCCCGCAAGTATTGCAATCGCCACATTCGGCAGCACCTATTGTCTTATTTGTTTCCATTTTACATCTTATATATATTATGCTGTATTCAGAAGGGAGTTCATACTCTGTATGGAACTTTTGCTCGGATGTGTTTCCGGCAGTCTTTTCTGCCTTCTGCACTTCTTCCGTTGGTCCCCTTCACGCTTTGCTGGTGGGCATTTGCAGGACTTGCGCTATTCTATCTCCAGCAGCATGTCGTCCACATCCCCTCCGGGAGGGGTCATGGGCAGGACGTTGTCCTCTTCCTTGACTGCTACTTGCAGCAGGAAAGGACCGTCGGTGTCGAGCATCTCACGGATTGCAGCATTGAGCTCTTCACGCTCCACCACCGTGCGGCAAGGGATGCCGTAGCCTTCGGCTATTTTTTCGAAGTCGGGGTTGGCCATAGGCGTGAACGAGTAGCGCTTGTTGAAGAACATGTACTGCCACTGGCGGACGTTGCCCAGATAGTTGTTGTTCAGCAGAATCATCTTCACGGGGCATTGCTGTTCCATGATGGTGCCCAACTCCTGAAGCGTCATCTGGAATCCTCCGTCGCCACAGAACATGCACACTGTCCGATGGGGCGCGCCGAAAGTGGCACCGATGGCAGCGGGAATGGCGAATCCCATAGTTCCGCATCCGCCGCTTGTCACC
>WFLX010000434.1_pt1 | contig 16435 bp, 11 predicted proteins | sample 4967041 | NCBI WGS metagenome assembly WFLX01 (sample SAMN12857096, study PRJNA449069) | gut metagenome | isolation source: stool from male and female vole | host: Microtus ochrogaster | place: USA:Florida | collected 2017 | reverse complement strand
AAGAGCCTCGGAGATACCGGTAGAGAGCTCGGTTGAGTCAGGAGCACCNGANNNNGCNAGNGCCTGGAACGACTTGATCATACCGATTACAGTACCGAGAAGACCGACGAGAGTACCGAGNGTGGTGAGGGTAGCAACGATGGGGAGGTTCTGCTGGAGAGCGGGCATCTCGAGAGCGGTAGCTTCTTCAACTTCCTTCTGGAGGGTAGCGATCTTCTGCTCTTTGGAGAGGACGGTGTTCTTGTCCATTTCCTCATAGCGGGTGAGAGCGGCAGCAACAACAGCAGCTACAGAACCCTGCTGCTTAGCGCAGAGAGCCTTTGCGCCGGCGATGTCGTTCTTAACGAGGCAGAGCTTAACGCCAGAAACGAACTTGGTGATGTTGCCTTTGCCCTTGGCGCTGCCGAGAGCGATGTAACGTTCAACGGAGAGAACGATTACAGTGAGGAAGAGGGTCTGGAGGATAGGCACGATGAAGCCGCCTTTGTAGATAGTACCCCAGAGGTCGATGGGATGACCTTCTTCGAAGTGTGATTCGTGGCCAAACCAGAAGATGAAGAGGAGGATGGCAACGACGAAGCAAGCGATGATCACCCAGAACGCATTCTTGATGCCGCTAACTTTGTGACCCGTAGCTTTGGCAGCGGGCTTTGTGGTAGGCTTTTGAGCTTCCATAATAGTTAATGATAGATGGTTGAGATTGGATTGTTTATGATATTTGTTTATATATGTTTCGCTTTTCAGGATATAAGATTAGGGGTGACGATGGAAGTCTTGCCTTTTCTTATTAGCCGTGGGTTTCTCTAAACCTAATTGCAAATTTATGACAACAATTTTAACTTTCAAAACATTTGGCAAAGAAAAAATTATTATATGTCGTAGAGCAGTGTTTTTTAATGCACAATTGCTGATTTGGGGGTGCGCAGGCTCAATAAAGTGACAGTCGGCTGACCAATGCCGGAGATAAGAGAGCTGCCGCACGCGCTAAATCTTCCGGCATAACGGCCATGAGGCGATCGGTTCGCTGGCGGAGGGAGAGCACTGAGCCGAAGCGTAGCAGCGAGCGTCCGGCAGCCAGGGCCGTGGCCTCCCGGCTTTCCGATCCGATTATCATCTGTCCGGCAAGCTGCTGCTTGGCCCTCTCGAGCCTGTCGCTCTCAAAGGGTTGTTCCGAGAGCTTACGGAGGATATCGTTGATAATTTCGATACATCGGGGCGTATCGTCAGGGTCGCATCCTAAATATATGGTGGTAAGTCCGCAGTCGCTTAGGGCAGAGGTGGAGGCGTCGACGGTGTAGACCAGACCACGTTTTTCCCTGAGCTCTATATTAAGGAGTGAGTTCATGCCGGGACCGCCGAGAATGTTTGTCAGGAGCCCTACGGCTTGCCTGAGCGGGGAATAGAGCGACACGGCCGGCGCGCCGAGCATCGTATGGCACTGATGCGACTCAATATCGCGCGTTATGCTGAACGGTGCCGCTGGCTCCGGTGCGACCCTTATGGGTATCTCGATTCCCGACGGTTGAATAGAACTGAAGAAGCGATCGATTGTTGAAAATACCTCATCGGCCGGGGAGGCTCCGAGATAGAACACCGCCATGCGCGAGGGCACGAACATCTTCGATATCCATTCGCGACAAGTGGCTGAGGTGAAGGTAAACAGTGTCTCCAGATTGCCGAGTATGTTGTGGCCGAGTTGCGATCCGGTGAATATCAGATCTTCGAAGTCATCAGCAACAGCATCGGCCGGAACGTCGAGATATGAGTTGATCTCGTCGGCAACTACCTCTCGCTCCCTGTCGATCTCTTCGCTCGGGAATGACGCCTCGGCAATAAGCTGAGAGATNAGTGAGGCGGCACGGCTGAGATGCCCGAGAGGGAAAATGGAATATACCACTGTCTCCTCTTTCGTTGTGTANGCATTGAGTTCGCCTCCCACCGANTCCATCTCATTGATGATGTCCATAGATGANAGGTCAGGCGTGCCTTTAAATATGGTGTGCTCAACAAAATGAGCCAGACCATAGTGCGATGGCTGTTCGTCGCGGGAGCCGGCATCGATCGTGACACCAAAATATTCGGCAGCTGCATGTGGGTCGGCGATATGCACGATCCTCAGTCCGGAAGGGAGAGTGTGATACGAAAACACAGGATGATATTTTGAGGTGATGTTGACCTAAAAAGCACCGCCCGGAAGCAGCCTGAGAAAGAAGTGTCAGACAGCCACGGGCGGCAACAGCGGTTAGGAAAAAGATTACTGACGGCCTGAAGTGGTCGCAGTTTTGTCGATCTTGGTGATGAGACCCTGAAGCACTTTGCCCGGGCCGATCTCTATGAATTCAGTGGCGCCGTCGGCAATCATGTTGCGCACGGTCTGAGTCCAGCGCACGGGAGCAGTGAGCTGTGCCACGAGATTTGCCTTGATCTCGGCAGGGTCGGTGTGGGGGAGGGCATCCACATTCTGATACACGGGGCAAGTGGGTTGGTGGATAGGAGTTGCGGCGATGGCTTCGGCCAGCTCGGTGCGCGCGGGCTCCATACAGGGGGAGTGGAATGCTCCTCCAACCTTCAGCGGGAGCGCACGTTTCGCTCCGGCCTCAAGCAGTCTTGAGCAAGCGGCTTTCACAGCCTCGATCTCGCCCGAGATGACGAGCTGTCCGGGGCAATTGTAGTTGGCGCATACAACGACTCCGTTATCTACCGTTGCGCATATCTCCTCAACCTTTTCGTCGGGCAGAGCCAGAACGGCGGCCATGGTCGAGGGTTTGATATCGCACGCCTTCTGCATGGCCTGGGCGCGCATGCTGACCAGACGCAGACCATCCTCAAACGAGAGGGCACCTGCTACGACGAGAGCCGAGAACTCACCCAGAGAGTGNCCGGCAACCATATCGGGGCGCATATCTTCGCCAAGACTCTTTGCGAGGATAACTGAGTGGAGGAAGATNGCGGGCTGGGTGACGCGGGTCTGCTTGAGATCTTCGTCTGTGCCGGCAAACATTATATCGGTGATACGGAATCCAAGGATCTCGTTTGCACGCTCGAAGAGCTCACGGGAAGCCGGATCATTGTCATAGAGATCCTTGCCCATGCCAACAAACTGAGCACCCTGACCGGGAAAAACAAAAGCTTTCTTCATTACAAAAGAATAATCGGATATTGGTGATACGTGATCGGCAACATTTNTCATTTGCNGATGCAAAGATATGAATAATCCTGCNGATACGCAAGATATATGTCAACGGACAAGATGNCCNGCNCTGAGGACAAACGGATAGGGCGGCCGGAGCCGGAGTGTGGTGNCCGACTCNACCTTGCTCAAACAGCTGGCAGCCGANTCGGGNATAGAGGTNGTAGCCGTGGCTACAAAATAGGCATCGGTTGTCTTGAGGATGAGAGCCTCGGGATATCCCGTCTTTTGCAGACGCGACTGCATCTGGCGGGCGTTGAAGATCTGGCGGAAACGCGCAATCACGATGTTGTATTTCCCCACAGTGTCCAGATCGGCCACACCGGGTTCTTTGGAGCGGCCAATCCAGGTGGTAGTGATCGGTAGGGAGATGCCGTTGCCTATCTGGGTGACAATCGGATCGGGGACGCCGGCAATTTTCATTCCATCGTGGTCGTCAGACGCTTTCTCGCGCTGATGAGCGACGGTAGTTTCGTAAGCAGCCTTGTAGTTAGCTTCAGTTGTCTTGCAGGCGCATAATAACAGTGCTGATGCTATTGCGGCAACAGGCAACAGCGTGAGGCGGGAGTTGGTGTTCATATTGACGGATTGTTTTTAGCAAGGGTGATTACATCGAGCGATGACGGTGTTCCATCGGCAAGGGTCAGTTTGACAAGTGTACGTTCCTTCTGCCATCCATGCCATCCGGCGGCTCCGGGGTTGATATGCAAGAGATTGAGCGAAGGGTCGGGCATGATCTTGAGGATATGGCTATGACCTGTAACCATCAGGCCGATCTTTTCTTCGGCCAGAAGACGCCTGACTCCGGGTCGGTAGTGTCCGGGATAGCCTCCGATATGGGTCATCCATACTCTCAGGCCGTCGATCTCGAAGAGTTCTATTTCGGGAAACATACGTTTCAGGTCGCCATGGTCAATGTTGCCAGTCACTGCCCGGATGCGGGCGGCCGGACATGATTCGGAGAGGCGCTCAATGATCGACGGATCGCCTATGTCACCCGCATGCCATATTTCGTCGCAGTCGGCAAAGTGGGTTGCATAGCGCGGATCCCAGCATGAGTGGGTGTCCGAGAGGATTCCTATCAGTTTCTTCATCGCTTAATCAATCGGCACAAGCCGCAGGAAATCAATCATAACAGTATCAGCCGTCCGGTTTGGGTTGAGATCGGCCAAAGTGGTGGAGAGAGTTATCTTGTTCAAACCCTTGTCGAGCTTTATCTTTACGGGCGAGGTGGTTAGGGTGACGGTGGTGTCGGCCGGAATGCCCGCTCTGGGCATCGGCAATGTCGCTACTCTCTCGCCATTGATGCTGAGGGAGCGGAGAGTCATGCCCGGAGAACCTGCATCGCGACCGTCGGCATATCCGATTATGGCCACACAGTCAGTTGCGACGGGCGCTTCGGCCGTAAAAGTTAGTTCTTGAGCAGAGGTGAGTTCTACAATCTGGGTGAGACGCGGGTTGGGACGCGAAGTGTCGTCGGCTCGCCGGCNTGCTTNGAGCCGCCGCCAGTGGCGCAACATCCGCCGGTAGACATCGCGAGCCAGTTCGCGAGCTTTGAACCATTCGGCCTGTATCAGCACCGACACCTCTCGGGGAATGGACGCTTTAGGCTCTGACATCATGCCCGATGGGTAGCCCGCATCATCCACCGGCATNGCGATCCATTCCGAATAGCCACTTCCGCGTCTGAATGGAATTGTAGGAGCATCAGCCGGAATATCTTCGAGGCGGATTCCGTTATGAAACCGGGCGTATGCCGTNGGTGTCCCTGAATATATTGTGTCGCGNGCCNCCGAAACCGATTCCCAAGCCAGGGTGGGTNTCGAGGTCAGAAATACAGGATCGATCACGGATATGGAAGGTTGCTCGGCCTGCGGATTATCGCGCATCTCGATGCGCAGGGAGTGTCGGCCGGAGAGAGAGGCAGGAACCGTGTGACCCCGCAACTCAAGACCGTCGAGAAGCATCGTGGCGACTTTAGATCCTGTGCCTATGATTGTGATATCCAGAATAGCATTATTATAGGGAAGGCCTTCGAGGGTCTTCTCGCCACTTAGCTCAGATGGAACTACAGGATTGATCTCCAGCCCTCTGTCGGTAGGATTAAGCCCGAAGATNAGCCCGGTGACTGCACCGGTATAGGCTCCCCATATCTCCGGACTGTCGGGTTGCTCCCCGATGGCCGTCAGACTGACAGATCGGAGCAGGACNGAAAAGGCATTCCACAGCGCACGCNCGTTAGCAGCTCTGTGGCAGGCGGNCGCCCAGAGCCCTTGGCCNACNGACGACTCTGTCTCGGCATCCGCNCCGTGAGGGATGGGCATTGAGCGTGTAATGCCATAAGGTGTGCGAGGAAGTCCGGCAACCACCCTTCGCGCCATCTCCTCCGAAGCTATGTTGCGGGAGGCTGCTGCGAGCGCATTGCCTAAACCTGAGGCCGCGGGGCTCTTCATCAGCATCAATCTTCCGCAAAGATATTGACTGTAAAATCCTTTTGATGGGAGCCAGAGATGATCGTTGATGGCCTGAGCGAGCTNATGGCCCGAGTGGAGCGCCTGAGTGTCATCATCGCCNGCNATCCTCTTCATNACAGCAAGCGAAGCATAGGCATCGGCAGCCAGCGCGTTGACTGTCAGAGATATGGTGTTGAACCGATCCGACGGGGTCATCCATTCCGGGAGGGCGCCCGAAATGTTGGGGTCGCCTCCGCCGGCCCACAGACCGTAGTCGCTCCTGAACAACCGGCTGGAGTCGGCGCTGAGCGCCCGTGTGGCAAAGTCTATCGCGGAGCGTACCCATGTTTCGCTGCCTTCGCCGAGCGACAGGCGTCCGAGAGCGATAATCCTCATCAGTCTTTCCGGGTCGGCCAGAGGCCATGCTTCCTTCCCGTCATTCCCGGATATGAGAGACCGGGCGAGCGAGGGTGTGTCACGATCAGCCATCGTGCATACCGGAGCCATCACTATATTAAAAGGAGTGGCTGGAGTCGCGGAGAGTCGGCAAACAGCCAGCATCCAAGCTGCATCGAAGATCGGGGAGCCCGTGTGCAGCCGCGGAAACGCTCCTCCGCTTCTTATGGAATCAGGCAGCGAGGCAATGAGAGTGTCGGGCGTGATGATCAGAAGCTGCCGTCCGGGAGCCGAAACGGTGAAGAGGCTGTCGGAATAAAGTTCGANGATATAACCGCGGGAACCGCCGTCGTCGGGTTGCAACGAGCCGCTTCCGGATGATGGTATCCATGCCGAATGGGTGCTTATGAGGATGGCCAGAGTTGCGATCGCTCCGATCAGATATGTCGCTGCACGTTTCATATTCAGCCCAAAATTAATCAAAAATCCGCTGGCAGACTGTCTGAAGGGGGGCAAAAATGGAATAAACAAAAAAAAGGAGCGGATTTTTTTGGCGCGAAGATTATTTGAGTTGTATCTTCGCAATGTAAAAACTATCACGCGCCGGTCACGACAGTCTTGTCTCAACCGGACGTAACGCTTCTGATCTTTCTCTCAATATCTGATTCGACAATATGATATACAATTTCCGCATCGTGTCTGATGAAGTCGATAACTTCCGCAGGGAAATCAGCATCGACTCAGACGCTACATTCCTTGAGCTGCGCAATGCAATATGCGACTCTGTCGGTTACGACAAGGGTCAGATGAACTCTTTTTTTCTCTGCGATGAAAACTGGGAGAAAGAGACCGAGATAACCCTTGAGGATATGGGTGCCGACTCATACAATGAGGTTTATCTGATGGATGAGACACCGCTTATTGACTTGATAGAAGAGGAGGGTCAGCGCCTGATCTTCGTGTTTGACTATCTCACGGAGCGATCATTCTTTATGGAGCTCAAAAAGATCGAGCCGATGAAAAATCTCCTTGATCCGGTCTGCAGCATCTCGCGCGGCACACCACCCCCGCAGTTCATCGATCTTACCAACTTCGAGAGCGAGCTTGATGCTAAAGCTGCCAAGGCCGCAGAGACCGATATCGACTATACCGACGACGAGTTTGGCGGCGATGATCTATATAACGAGGAGGATCTCGACAACCTTGCCGACGATACAGACCCGTTCTGATCAAGTCTATATAAGGATATAAAAATCAGTCAGGGTGGCGCGAAAGTCTCGCGCCACCCTGACTGATTATGTAGATTTATTACTTATTTTTCGGGCTGATGACCGTCGATGGTTGCGGCATCGAGGGCAGCAATAGTTGCAAGGTTGACGATATCGCGCACCTTGGCTCCTACATGAGTGAAGTGGATAGGTTTGTTCAGACCCATCTGGATGGGGCCAATGGCTTCGCCTACACCCATTTCGAGGATCATGCGGTAGGCCGAAGTGCTTGCCGAGAGATTAGGGAAGATGAGTGTGTTGACATTCTTACCGTAAAGACGGGTAAACGGATAGGTCTCGTCGCGCAGACGCCGGTCGAGAGCAAACAGGAGGTTCATCTCACCGTCGACAGCGAGATCGGGATAGAGATCGCGCATCCTGGCTGCAACAGACGATACCATGTCGGGCTCTTTCTCGCCGGCCGAACTGCCGAAGTTGGAATAGCTCACGAGTGCCATGACAGGGGTATGGGCGAAATATTCTACCGAATTTCGGGCAAGGCGGGTGATGTCGAGGAGGGTGTCGGCATCGGGGTTTCGGTTAACCTGTGTANCGGCGAGGAAGAAGGTGCCTTTCTTGGTCTGGACAATATGTAGAGCGGCAAAATGTTTGTAGCCGGGGCGTATGCCAATCACTTCGGTAGCGATATGTCCGGTGTGCTGGGCGGCAGAATAGGTGCCTCCGAGGAATGCNTCGGCATCGCCGGCATCTACCATCATCATGCCGAAATAGTTGCGGTCAAACATCTTTTCCTGAGCCTCCATGAGGGTAACGCCCTGACGGCCGCGGCGCTTTGCGAGTCGCTCGGCATAGCGCTGGCGTCGGGCTGCCTCGCGGTCGTGGCGCAGATTAACGATCTCAATACCGGTAAGGTCAAGATTGAGCCGCTCGGCACGTTTGGTTATCATCTCCTCATTGCCAAGAAGAACCGGGATGAAGAGCCCCTGATGCTTACCCATGACAGCAGCCTGAAGCATATTGTCGGTATTGGCTTCGCCGAACACAACGCGCTTCGGGTGTTTCTTGGCCTCGTCGGAGATGCGGCGCATCAGTCGGTTGTCGTAGCCCATGAGGCGGCGCAGGCGGTCGTTGTAGGCCTCCCAGTCGGTGATGGGGCGACGGGCAACACCGCTTTCCATTGCTCCGCGTGCCACAGCCGGAGCGACCGTAACGAGCAATCGGGGATCAAGGGGCTTAGGCAGGATATATTTACGTCCGAATTTAAGCACCTCATTATCAGCGTATGCCGCGCTTACAACCGGCGGAACAGGCTGCTTTGCCAGATCAGCGATAGCATGGACAGCTGCCAGTTTCATCTCCTCGTTGATTGTAGTGGCACCGCAGTCGAGGGCGCCGCGGAAGATGTAGGGGAAACCGAGCACATTGTTGATCTGGTTGGGATAGTCACTGCGGCCGGTGGCGAATATCATATCCGGGCGGGTGGAAATGGCCAGCTCATATTCAATCTCGGGATCGGGATTGGCAAGGGCAAACACGATGGGGCGGGGAGCCATGCTTTTGAGCATATCGACTGTCACCACATCCTTGACCGAAAGTCCGAGGAACACGTCGGCATCAACCATAGCCTCAGCGAGGGTGTTGATGTCGCGTGTAGTCATGAATTCTTTTTTCTGCTCGTTGAGGTTGGTGCGCGATGTATTGATCACTCCTTTGGAGTCGCACATCACAATGTTTTCCTTCTTCACGCCGAGAGCCACATACAGACGGGTGCAGCTTACGGCTGCTGCNCCGGCGCCGTTGACAACGAGACGGATTTCGTCGATTTTCTTTTCCTGGATCTCAAGAGCATTGAGCAGGCCGGCAGCGGATATTATCGCAGTGCCATGCTGGTCGTCGTGCATCACAGGGATATTGCACTCCTCTTTGAGTCGACGTTCGATCTCAAAACACTCGGGTGCCTTGATATCTTCGAGGTTTATGCCGCCGAAAGTCGGGGCGATAGCTTTCACCGTCTGGATAAACTTCTCGGGATCTTTTTCGGCCACTTCGATATCATAGCAGTCGAGTCCGGCAAAGATCTTAAACAGCAGAGCCTTGCCTTCCATTACCGGCTTGCCGGCTTCAGGGCCAATATCGCCGAGGCCTAGCACGGCAGTGCCATTGCTTATCACTGCCACAAGATTGCCCTTGTTGGTATATTCATACACATCTTCGGGATTCTTCTCGATCTCTTTGCAAGGATAGGCCACGCCGGGCGAATAAGCAAGCGCCAGATCGTGCTGTGTGGAGTAGGGGACGGTAGGAACTATCTCAATTTTGCCCGGCTTGCCCTCGCGATGATATTCGAGCGCGGCTTCGCGGGAAACGGGTGTTGACATACTGAAAATCTTAGAAATTGATATTAGTGTGGAAACGATGCTGCAAAATTAGCATCTTTTTCCTATTTATAACAACGATCGGGCAGTCAGTTTTGTTTATTTCCCGCAGGCCGGGAGCGGCAGTTTGCATCAACTGATGCAGACGGTTTTGGTTGAAAGGGCATATTGGCGTATCTTTGTGCGCCGGTTCATGGCATCCATTCTTTTCGATATGACTAAACTAAATAATAAGGTTAAGGGATATATCCTTGGCGTCATAGCAGCAGCCTCGTATGGCACTAATCCGCTGTTTGCCCTGCCTCTGTATTCCGACGGCATGAATCCCTATTCGGTTCTGTTGCTCAGGTATATGGCGGCCATACCTGTCGTGGCTCTGATCATTATTGCCCGTGGCCGATCTTTCAGGGTCACCGGGAAGCAGCTGTTTGCTCTGGCTATTTTCGGTGTGCTGATGGCAGTGTCGTCGCTCACTCTGTTCCTGTCCTATACATTTATGGATGCCGGCATAGCGTCGACGCTCTTATTTGTCTATCCGGTGATGGTGGCGGTGATAATGGCCGGAGTCTACAGGGAGAGGATATCGAAGCTGACGATATTCTGCATAGCGGTGACCCTGACCGGTATCGCGATGCTCGGACATGCCGGTGGAGACGAACCGCTGAGCCTCACGGGGGTGCTGGTGGTGATGGCCTCATCGCTCTCTTATGCGGTGTATATCGTGGGCATTAACAAGACCAGTCTGGATAAACTGCCCACACTGACTGTCACTTTCTGGGTGCTCGTTTTCGGCATGGCAATGTTTGCGNCCTGTTTCCTTTTCGGAACCGTTCCGCTGACCCTTCCTGCCGCCGGCGGGGGTAATCCCTGGTTACTATGGGGATGTGTGGCNGGGNTGGCCATCCTGCCTACTGCGGTGTCCTTTCTNTGTACCACCGGCGCAATTCAGCATATCGGCTCAACGCCTACAGCNATTCTGGGGGCTCTCGAGCCGGTCACGGCAGTGATTATCGGAATTTTCGTGTTTGGCGAAAGGCTGTCGGTGGTTGATGTGATCGGCATCATCCTCATCANCGGAGCAGTGTCGGTGATTGTGGGTGGATCCGCTACAATCGGGCAGCTCGGAAAGCAGCTTATCCGCATCCGGAGGCTTTTCCCATCGCTCAGGAAAAGGATCTGACATCAATTAGTCGGATNCTAACGATTAAAAAGCGTTAAGGAATAGTGGGGATTACGGCAAAAGTGAGTAACTTTGTCCCTGCTTTGACCGGTTCATGCAATCGGTGCCACTATCAATCATCAGTCACTAATCTTGAGGTATCTCCCTATATATATTATCNTGTTGCTGGCCCTTCTGTCGATGCAGGGGATTGCCGGTAACGGAGCTGACACTTTCTCGGTTCCGGTATGGGTGGGCGACACTACTGTCGCTGCTGCTGATACCGTGACTCCTACGCCCAGGCTCAAACCGTCGCAACGTAGNAGACAGAGGATCAACGATGCCAGTGCCGACAGCGCCGGAAGCCGTTTGTCCGACACAATTTCGGAGCAGCCACTCCAGGCACCCATTATCTCAGGTCCGAGGATTGTCCGCGCAAAAGTCGATCTTGACAATCCGGTTGATTTCCAGTCAAACGANTCTATCACTATGGAGGGCACCAANAAGGCTTATCTCTATGGCGAGGGTAAAGTGACCTACGGAAAGATCAAACTCGACGCCGACCAGATCGACATGGATATAAACACTTCTATGGTCTATGCCATCGGTCGTCCGGACTCTACCGGTGAAGTCAAGGGCAGTCCGGTTTTCGACGACGACGGCACGAGCTATGAGTCCAAGACCATGACTTATAATTTCGATACCGGCAGAGGATATATCACTGATGTCATCACCCAGCAGGGCGAGGGCTATCTCACNGGCGGAGTAGCAAAAAAGGTCGAGGACAATGTGTTTTACACCCAGAACGGACGNTACACTACCTGCGACGANCATGACCATCCGCACTTTTACATGCAATTGACTACGGCAAAGGTTCGCCCCGGAAAGGATGTGATCTTTGGCCCGGCATATATGGTGCTGGCCGGACTGCCGTTGCCGCTTGCCGTGCCGTTCGGCTATTTCCCTTTCACGGAAAAGTATTCGTCGGGTGTGATTTTCCCTACTTTCGGCGACGACTATAACCGAGGCTTCTATCTGTCAAACGGCGGCTACTACTTTGCCTTCAATGATAACGTAGATATGGCTCTAACGGGCGAGGTCTATACCAAGGGTTCGTGGGGACTTCAGGCCCGGTCGGCTTATGTCAAGCGCTACCGCTACAGCGGATCTTTCTCGGCTTCGTATCTCAAGACAATTCTTGGCGACAAAGGATCGGCCGACTATTCGGTGCAGACCAACATGCAGGTGTTGTGGAGCCACACTCAGGATGCGAAGGCTAACCCGAACTTCAACTTCTCGGCATCCGTCAACTTCACAACTTCGGGATATTCGCGCAACGATCTCAACAGCTACTACAGCAGTGCGTTTACAGAAAACACTAAGAGCTCTACCATCAACGCAACATGGCGCCCGGCCGGTACCAAATGGAGCATATCGGGCAACATGAATGTTGCTCAGCGCACTCAGGACTCGACGGTGACTGTCGGATTTCCGTCGCTCACAGCTTCCTACTCTCAGTTTTTCCCGTTCAAACGCAAGGGAGTCGTGGGCAAGGAGCGATGGTATGAGAAGATCAAGATGAGTTATTCGGGACAATTCAATAACTCNCTCACTGCCAAGCAAAATCAGTTCTTTAAAAAGAGCCTCATCAAAGACTGGAGCAACGGATTCCGCCATAATATCCCGGTTTCGGCCACATTCAGTGCATTTAAGTATTTCAACGTTACGCCGTCGCTCAACCTTACCGACAGGATGTATACCTCGAAAGTGCGCAGGATGTGGGATCCNAATGCGGCTGCCGAGATAATGGACACGAGCTATAGCTTCTACAATGTGTTTGATTTCACCGCATCTGTGTCAGTCGATACCAAGGTCTACGGTTTCTACCGGCCCTGGAAGATATTCGGCGACAAGATTAAGATGATCCGCCATGTCATAACCCCGTCGGTCAGCTTCTCGGCTACTCCTGACTTCTCAGATCCGATGTGGGGAATTTATGGCACTTATGAGCGCCCCGACGCACAGGGAAACATGATCAAGAACAAATATTCGATGTTTCCGGGAAGTCTGTTCGGTGTCCCGGGTCAGGGCAAGAGCGGTACGGTGACCTACGCCATAGCAAATAATCTTGAGATGAAGGTCAAGAATGAAAACGATTCTGTGGAAGACGCTGACAAGAAGATATCTCTGATAGAGAATCTTCAGGCTTCGCAAAGCTACAACTTTGCAGCCGACTCTCTGCGCTTNTCCAACATNAACTCATCGGTCATGCTGCGCCTGACGCGCAACTTCACCCTTAACCTTCAGGCGATCTGGGATGTCTACACNTACGCTCTCAACCGCTCGGGCACNCCTGTGAAAGTCAACAAACTGCGCATTAGCGAGGGTAAGGGACTGGGCCGACTCTCGTCGACAGGAACGTCTTTCAGCTACACCTTCAACAACGATACTTTCAAGAAACTCAGGGAAAAACGTCGCAAAACCAATACAAATCAAGATGGAGCATCGGGCAATCCATCTCCAGATGGAGCACCATCAACCGCTAATTCCGGCAACAATGATGTCGGGAAGAAGAAAGACGGTGATGTTGACAGCGACGGCTATCTCGCATGGGCATTTCCTTGGAGCCTGTCGCTCAACTATTCCATAGCCTATGCCTACGGCGACTTCAATAAGGAGAAGATGGAATTTAACGGAAAGATCACTCAGAATCTATCTTTTTCTGGAAGCATCAAACCGACCCCCAACTGGGATTTCAACTTCTCTTGCTCCTACGATTTCAGTCTCAAGAAGATCGCCTACATGACATGTAACGTGTCGCGCAATCTTCACTGTTTCGTCATGACGGCCAGTTTCATCCCTGTAGGTCCGTATAAGAGCTACAACTTCCATATCGCTGTCAGTTCCTCGCTTCTTTCGGATCTTAAATATGACAAGCGCTCGTCGCTGTCAAACGGAGTCAATTGGTATTGATCTCCTGCTGCCACAGCAAACCATAAGCGTGGTGTGAATGTTGTATATGTGACAATGATTACCAACACCACACTACTATGCTTAATAACACACACTCTCCCCAGACACATCCGGCTCCTATTGTAGCCGTTAAGACCATTCTTGATTTCGAGCCTTTCACCACCTCAGAGATCCCGTCTATTCTACCTATGCTCGCTGCCAGTCCTTCGAGGACGTGTGATTTCACTGTCGGTGGCATCTTTATGTGGAAAGACTACTTCCTGTATTCACGCGCCATCGTCGACGATACTATATTCATCAAGGGTGTGGCCGAAAATGATCTTTCGGTTACAGCTTTTTCTCTCCCAATGGGTAATCTGCCTCTGCATGAATCGCTGGAGATGTTGCGAGATTACTGTCGCGATAATGATATCAAGCCGCTTCTCTCGGCTGTGCCCGAAGACCGGCTCGACGAGATCAGGGATGTGGCGCCTGTCGTTGCGGTAGATGAATTGCCTGACTGGGCCGATTATCTATACGAGATCGAGCCTATGGCTACTTTTCAGGGAAAGAAGATGAGCAAGAAGCGCAATCATGTCAATCGCTTCCGGGCAGATCATCCCGATGCTCTGCTCGAGCCACTAAGTACAGAAATTATTCCGGAGGCTATTGATTTCCTNTCGCGCAACTCTTACGTTTCNCCTGAGAAATCGCTTACTGCCGATTATGATATTATGGTCACGGCCGACACTCTCCGCCGTTTCAACGAATATAACTACGAGGGTGCTGTGCTCCGCGTGCCCGATTTAGGCGTGGTGGCTTTCACGGCCGGCGAGGTGATCGGCGACACTCTCTATGTTCATATCGAGAAGATGGATCATTCGGTCAACGGATCGGGTGAAACTATCAGTTCGGGTTTCTGCCGCATGATGATGGAGCGCTATCCGGAGCTTAAATATGTGAACCGCGAGGACTCATCCGGCGACCCCGGACTTGCCAGAGCGAAGGAGGCCTACCATCCGGTTGCTCTGCTGAAGAAGTATAATGTGCTTCTTGGCGACTGAGTCAGAAACCGAGAGCCGCTCTGATCGCCTCTGGCGTCCTGAGCCCTCGTGCCTTAACCGTCAGGTTCTCACCATTAAGTAGATATGCCTCCGGAAATGACGGGATATAGAATAGATCATTCTCCTCTATCATTCCGTCAGAATCCGTGCCCGTGATCCATTCTTCCGGGAAGAATGTTGGCACCTCCGGCAGTTCACCTCCGGGATATATAGCCACTATGGTCAGTTGACCTTCTTTCACGGCTTTGCTTATCTGCTGATCGGCAGCCATGGCTGAGGTCAATTCAATGCAGTGCTCACATTCGGGATCAAAGAAAACCAAGAGAGTGGCGGGTGCATCAGCAGCCAGAGACTTTAGCGAGACAGTCTGACCATCGCTCTCTGCGATAGATATATCATTGGCCGAAGAACCTGTACGGTTCAGAGAACTAAGTTTAAGAAGTCCGTCACGCCGCATTGATGGTTGATCGGCTTCGAGAAAGAGAGTGAACAGGTCGAGATTGAGATATGGGGAGTCGGGTGAGAACAGATATTGCTCAATGACGGTGCGCACCGCTTCTCTCTTTTCCGTGTCGGTTGCACAAGAAAACAGGGTTTCAGCAGCCTGCTTACGGGCACTCTCGGACGCGAGCGGCGCCACTGTGGTGAAATTGGCTACCGAGGTCTCCAGTCCCAGCGAGGGACCGTCGGGCAATATGACACCGTCAAAGAAATGGCTGACCACATATTCGGCCCTTTCGACCGGCGAGGTAAGCGCTGCCGGAACTACCGGTAGGGGAAAGGAATCAACCGGATTCACATTGTGGCTACCCGCGGATAGCCCTGAGATTAAGGAAATGGAAGTGAGGAGGCTCAGCAACATATAGGTCTTTAATTATTCAGAGCCGCCGGGAGTAGGTTTTTGACGCTTCCCGGTCGGCTCTGGATTAGGAGTTATGCAATATTGATTCTTTACTTATTCCCGATAGGTATTATATCTCAGTCTTTAACCGGGAAACCTCCGGCTTCGGCTATTTTGCGGGGAATGAGAGCGTTATCTGAACGTGCCGCGAATGATTCCGCACCGGCTCCTATGGCAAACACAGGGATAAATGTGGCTGAATGAGAGCCGCTGCCCCAACCTACCTGAGCAATCTCGTTGATCACCCGTTTAGCGGCATCAGACAGGGGATAGTTGGACTTATATTCGCTCTTAACCATGTTGCTCTGGCTGCCGAACGATTTTTCGAATGCTTCGCGAAGACGTGCTTCCTGCTTCTCCGATAGCTCGATGGCCGGTGTCCAGAAGCCGAAGTTTTCGGCGAGAGCGGCTTGAGCCATTTCCCATGTGATCTCACCGTTGTTTGCGCGGCGGATTGAATTGAAGATGCGGCTTATTTCGTCCTGACTCACTTTCTGGTTTGATATGGCCTTGAGGTTGAGGAGATACTTACCGGTGCCGAGATTGAGTGATCCTGTCTCGTGATCGGCAGTTACTACAATGAGAGTCTCATCGGGGTGCTGGAGATAGAAATCGTAGGCAACAGAGATGGCATCGTCGAAATCAGCAACTTCGTGGATAAGGGCACCGGCATCGTTGCCGTGGGCATGCCAGTCGATATTTCCGCCTTCAACCAT
>WFLX010065756.1_pt1 | contig 16437 bp, 11 predicted proteins | sample 4967041 | NCBI WGS metagenome assembly WFLX01 (sample SAMN12857096, study PRJNA449069) | gut metagenome | isolation source: stool from male and female vole | host: Microtus ochrogaster | place: USA:Florida | collected 2017 | reverse complement strand
CGGAGCTTGCTGTAATCCACGCCGCGCTCCCTGAGCCATAACAGCAGCGCCCCTTCGGTGGGATTGCCAAGCACCGAGAGTTTATCGCCCGAGGTGTCGAGCAGGGCGGTTGAATTAACCGCTATACCTTCATAGAGAACCTCGTCGGAGGGGTTGCCGAAAAAGTCGGCATGGCTCACCTGCATACGGTTTTGGGTGAGGGTGCCGGTCTTGTCGGTGCATATCACGGGCGAAGCGCCCATAGTCTCGCAGGCATGCATCTTGCGCACGAGGTTGTTGGTCTTGAGCATACGGCGCATGGAGTAGGCCAATGAGAGGGTGAGAGCCATNGGCAGACCCTCGGGNACGGCCACCACAATGAGNGTCACGGCAATCATGAGTGTCTGGAGCAGGTAGGCGAGAATCGAAATCCAGTCAAAATGGGTCTCGCCGGCAAAATACATGATGATGCGGGCCAGAATAATGGCGATGGCAAAACCATAGGAGATTTTGGTAATGAGGGCTCCGAGGCGGTCGAGCTGCTCGTTGAGAGGGGTCTTCACACTGTCGTCGATCTGAGCCGCCTTAAAGACATTGCCGTTTTCGGTTTTGTCGCCGACGGCTGTGACTTCCATCACGCCGTGCCCCTCCATCACCTTNGTGCCCCTCATGGCATGATCGGAGGGGAAAGTGGCGTCGGGATCAAACTGTGAGGGGTCGACCGATTTATGGCAGATGGGCTCGCCGGTGAGGGTCGATTCGTCGATATTGAGCGACACCGCTTCGAGCAACCGGCCGTCGGCGGGAATCTCCTCGCCGGTGTTGAGAATCACTATATCGCCTACAACAACATCTTTTTTGGGAATCTGCGTGGCGTTGCCGTTGCGTATCACCTGCACCGGCTCGTCATCATTCACCTGGTTGAGAACCGTAAACTCCCTGTCGGCTTTGAGCTCAAAGATGAAGGCGAGGCCTGTAGCCAGCAGAATGGCGATGAAGATGCCTACCGGCTCGAAAAACACTGCCGGACCGTTGCCGAGCCCCCAATATTCATAACAGGAGATGCCTACCGAGAGGGCTCCCGCTATAAGGAGAATTATGATGAGCGGATCCTTGAATTTGTCGAGGAAAAGCCGCCACAGCGACACTTTCTCGGCCGGAGTGAGTATGTTGACCCCGTTGGTTTTACGACTCTCTAAAACTTCAACATCGGTAAGACCGACATAAGGTTTTGATTGTGACATACTTGGATTAAATCTTAATGACTGCGGTTGTGAGGAGAAGAAACGTTTATAAATAACGTGGCACAAGCGTGACATATTGCGGCCCTACGCCTCTAATTATATAACACCGATCAATCTCAAAAAGCTCAAACAGAAATCCGGCCGGGAGAAGGAGAATTTCCTCAGCCCGGCCGGATAGAATCAGATTATTCTGAAAGAATTATTTTTTGGCAATGACTTTAGCAAGCTGTTTTTTAGCTTTGTCAAGAGCTTTGTTGTAAGCCTTGTCAGCTTTTTCGCGAGCTTTGCCTTCGGCAGCCTGAGCGGCGTTGTAGAGGGCCCAGACATTGTTGTCGGCTACGATAGCTTTCTGAGCGGCGGTGAAGGCTTCGGCAGCAGCTTCAACAGCAGCCTCGGCTTCGGGCTCNGCCCANGCGTGCTGNTAACCTTTCACGTCGTTCCAGTGACCGCGGGTGAAGTCGGGGAAAGCAACAGCGGCGCAGTTGTTGTCCATCGAGAGGGTGCCGAGCTCGGCGAGTGAGCACCATTCAGCGAGGTCATAAACGTCCATGTCGAGGGGGAGACCATTCTGGAGGCAGTAAACCATGCGGGCATCCATGAAGAAGTCCATACCACCGTGTCCGCCTACTTTCTCAGCCATTTCGCCATATTTCTTGATGATGGGGTGACGATACTGCTCGCGGAGAGCGGACATCTCTTCCTTAGGCATGAAGCCGTGTGAGCTGAGGTCGTCAACTTTGGGAGTATAACCTGAGGCTTTGAGCTGCTCGGGTTCTACAGCGATACCTTCAACGGGATATTTGTTGGCGAAACCTTTGGTACCGGTGAGCTGATAGAGACGGTTGTAGGGCTGGGGATTCATNACNTTGTGCTGNATNTCNACNACCTTNCCGTNTTCGGTNCGCATGAGGGTGGTGGTGTGGTCGCCGTTGCGNTAGTCGTCGCAGGGCTTGCCGGTCTTNNNNTCNACATANTCCTTGCCGTGTGAGGATTTGGTATCCATGGCGGTTAGGGTGGTGAAGCGGTCACCACGGTGAATGTCCATTACCTGAGCAACCGGGCCGAGGCCGTGAGTGGCATAAACGTCGCCGCGGTTCTCCTTATTATATTTCATACGCCAGCCGAGCTTGTCGGGGTCGTTGTCGGGGTTTTTCCAGTAGTAATCCCAGAAAGGATCGAGGTTGTGGATATAAGCACCCTGAGCGCGGAGCACTTCACCAAACACACCCTTCTGAGCCATGTTGAGAGCGTCGAGCTCAAACCAGTCATAGCAGCAGTTTTCGAGAATCATGCAGTGCTTGCGGTTTTTCTCTGAGAGGTTGATGAGCTCCCAGCACTGTTCGAGGTTCATGGCCGAAGGCACTTCGATAGCGGTGTTCTTGCCGTTTTCGAGAGCGCATTTGGCAACGGGGAAGTGGTGATCCCAGTCGGTGGCTACATATACGAGATCAATGTCATCACGTTTGCAAAGCTCTTCATAACCCTTTTCGCCTGAATAGATGGCGGCGGGCATCAGACCGGCCTTTTCGAGATATTTCTGGCAACGCTGAGCGCGAGCTTCCTCATAATCGCAGAGAGCTACGATTTCCACGCCGGGAATATAGGTGAAACGCTGAACGGCACCGGGACCGCGCATACCGAGACCCACGAATGCAACGCGAACAACGTCCATTTTGGGAACTCTGAGACCCAAAACGTTTTCCTGACCGGGTTCACGCTCGGGAGTGTCTACTACGATTGTGCCCTTGTCCCATTTCCAGGTAGTGGAGGGGGAGATGGATTGAGCTGAAGCGGAGATACCGCTGAGAGCTGCAACACACACCAAAGCACTTGCTAACATTCTGTTAAGCTTCATGATGAGTTTGATTAGGTTGAAAAAGATGGTGATTGATTAGATGTTCTTAATAGATTGTCAATTCACAATGCTGCAAATTGAGCTACAAATTTAAGTTTTTTTTTACTATAAGCCAAGCCACACGCCTCTAATCCGCAATTTTTTAAGGAATTTTAGACTTTGCATAACTNCTGAGNAACTAAATNATGGGAGAGATGACAGTTTTTTGAGAAGATGAGACGTTTTATTTCCGCAGCCGAAAACTCTCAGCCAAACAGATATGTTATTCATTCTGTAGCCCCGAGGCTCGCATTAATTCACGTCCAAACTATTTTTATAAAATCATGAGACAGATAATCAATCACTTCACTGATGATGACCTGTATAAATTCACGATGTGTTGCGCAGTGATCGACAATTACCCCCGCACTCAGGTGAAGTATCAGTTTAACGACCGCGACAAAACGGTTTACCCTCAAGGCTTTGCCGAGCTGGTAGCCGAGCAGGTAGCCATGCTTGAAAATGTGGTCATCACCGACGAGGAGATTGAGTTTATGCGTCGTCGCTGCNNGTTTATCCCNNACTGGTTTTACAGCTATCTCAAAGGNTTCAGATATGACCGCCGGATGGTAAAGGTATGGCAGGATGACGAGGGACATCTCTCCATTGAGTTTGAGGGATGCTGGAGCGACACGATTTTACTCGAAGTCAAGGTACTTGCCATTGTCTCGGAGCTCTATTACATAGTTACCGGCCTTGACAAGAATTTCAATTATGAGAAATATTATGATGTGTCATATAACAAGGCCCGGCGATTGATCGAGGGTGGATGTGTGTTCAGCGATATGGGCACCCGCCGCCGCGCTTCGTTTGAGGCTCAGGATGTTGTCGTGAAGGCGATGGCCGCATGTGACAGCAGCCTTGAGGGACCGGGAAAGTTTGTAGGCACAAGCAATGTTTATTTCGCCATGAAATATAACCTCGTGCCGATCGGAACCATGGCCCACGAATTTATCAGCGCCATTGCGGGAATGTATGGTCCCCTGATGGCCAACCATNTCGCAATGANCAAATGGTNGCAGACCNATCGCGGAGCTCTCGGCNCATATCTNTATGACACCTACGGCTGGAGAATTTTCAGCCTCAACTTCTCGGAAGACTTTGCCAACATGTTCAAGGGGCTGAGAGTTGACAGCGGAGACAATTACGAGCAGCTCGACCTTATAGTGGCAAAATATAAATCGCTCAACATCGACCCCGCCACTAAACAGATAATTTTCAGCAACGCCCTCGATGTTGACCGAGCCATCAAGATTCGCCAATATGCCACCGGTAAGTGTCTGCCGTCGTTTGGCATCGGCACCCACTTCACCAACGATTTCCCCTCAGTCAAGCCTATGAANATNGTGATAAAGCTGATTGCGGTTAAANTCACCGAGTCATGGCCTTTCTATTGCGAGACNTGCAAACTGAGCGAAGATCACGGAAAATATACCGGCAACAAAAAAATCGTCGACAGATTNCTCNAGGTNNNNAATCNCCCGCCAATANAATAATNANNGAGTATAAAANAGAGAGGCGCGTGGAAGCTGATAACCAAGGCTTCCACGCGCTTCTGTTTATGGCGTAATCGGAGTTNTNGAATTACATTATGCCGCGCTCACGGAGCTTGCACTGCCAGGCCCATGCGCTGCGCATTGTGTCGGCAAGGGGAGTGGCGGCCACCCANCCAAGCACCTCGTTGGCGTGAGAGGGATTGCCCCAAACTTTTTCGATGTCACCGGCACGGCGGCCAACGATCTTGTAGGGAACTTTCACACCGGTAGCTTCCTGGAATGTGTGGATGAGCTCAAGCACGCTCACACCGTTGCCGGTGCCGAGGTTGAAGATTTCGATGCCGGGAGAATCGGGATTCTCGAGCATACGGTCCATAGCCTTAACGTGAGCNTTGGCAAGGTCAACAACATTGATGAAGTCGCGGATGCANGATCCGTCGGGAGTGGGATAATCGTCGCCAAACACGCTCAGCTCCTTNCGGATGCCCATGGCTGTCTGGGTGATATAGGGAATGAGGTTCTGGGGAACACCGTTGGGAAGTTCGCCGATCTCTGCCGAGGGGTGAGCACCAACGGGGTTGAAATATCTGAGGATAACACTTTTGAAGGGTGCGCCGGCATTGATAACGTCGGTGATGATCTCCTCGCTGATCTGCTTGGTGTTGCCATAAGGAGAGGTAGCCTTCTTGATGGGGCTCTGCTCGGTTACGGGGTTCTCGTCGGGCTCGCCGTAAACGGTGCAGGATGATGAGAACACAATGCCCTTGACATCGTTGGGAGCCATGAGGTCGAGCAGGTTCATGAGAGTGTTGAGGTTGTTGCGATAGTAGAGAATAGGTTTCTCCATTGACTCGCCTACAGCCTTTGAAGCTGCGAAGTTGATGATGCCCTTGATGCCGGGATAATCCTTGAAGAGTTTTTTNANAGTNTCTATATNNGTGCAGTCACCTTCTACGAAGTCGGNNCGAATGCCTGAAATGCGCTCGATTCCATCAAGAACCTCAATGTTTGAGTTAGAGAGNTTGTCGATANTAACCACTGAATAGCCGGCTGCCTGGAGCTCTACAACAGTGTGTGAGCCGATATAGCCTGTACCACCGGTTACAAGAATTTTNGGTTTGCTCATTTTTGTTTGGTTTATGTTGTTAAAGATTTATTCCGATGATTGAGGAGAGTGATTTTTCCGCCCCAAAATTAAGTTTTTTTATTGACGTTTGCAAATTTTGAAGAAGGAATGAGATATAAGTTCATTTCGCAGGCTTTGCAGTCAAATTGCGGTCTNAGCTTCATGCCCGACTGATCGGTAAGTGTGAGGGGTTCCTTCCATTCTTTTCCCGCGGGGGTGGAGAGACATCGGCCCAACTCCCTGCGCAGGCAGTAGCGGGTGTTCATCACCTTGATTTTGTCAGTGGGAAGCTGTGGCAAGACTTCTATGGCGTCGGCTGCAGGGGTAACCTCGATGCCGTGGGCGAGATAGGCGTCGGCGGCAAGCGAATTAGCCACATTGGCGGGGGTTACGCCCTTATCTTCACGGCCATTATCCACCCCCGGGCGGAGGGGAGTGAATCTCAGCGAGCGTGAGCGTTCAAGCGCGGCGAGGGCGTCGCGGCGCAAGGTTGTGAGCAATGAAGCGGGAATGAAGATCTCGTGGTCGATTTTGTCGGCAAGCGAAGATACGCGATAGATGGTGTTGCCTGTCTTGCATATCACACGGTTGCGAGCTTCCGATTGGGGAGTGCGCGACGGCTGGAGGTCAGGGGCCGCAACGGCGGCTTCGCCATAAATACCCTCGGGGTCGGTGAAACCGAGAGCTATCATGGGATTGCGCTCGGAGCCGCAAAGCCTCAGCTCGGCAGTGACGGGGATAGTGCGGACGGCGGTGGTGTCGGCGGCAAGCAGGGAGGCTCGGGCGGNATCGAGAGTNCNATAGAGCATGGAGCCGGCGGGGGGATTGATTCNNGCCCCGGGNGCGGGNTGAAGCAACCGGCCANCCACACGGTTGAGCCTGAAGCCCACTCGTAAGCCTGAGGGATCAGTATAGCAAANACCGTCGCCGTTGGANAGNTTTACATCCGGNAGAATATCCACTTTCAAAGCTCCAGTTCGGTCAACCCTCACGACTTTTGCGACAGGCTCGCCTTCACGGCCCGAAGCTGAAAGAGTGGCCATCGAAACAGGTGCGCCCTTAGGGGGAGTGCCGAGGGTAAAGTATGGGGTAAAGCCCCGGTTAAAGCCCGAAGTGGGAGAGGGGTCGAAATTGAGCGTCACATCACCGGTTGAAGCCCTCCGCAGAGAGCCGTTTGATTGAGCGACAATTTTGTTGAGCAATTGGGAATAGCGACCGACCGTTTCCTTAACATAGTCGGCGCCCTTGAGGCGCCCTTCGATTTTAAACGACATTACACCAGCCTCGATCATTTCGGCAAGATAGGGGGAGCGGTCGAGATCNCGCAACGAGAGGAGGTGNCTATCCTTTACCAGCTCCCTGCCGTCGGCATCGGTGAGAGTGAATGAATGTCGGCATATCTGCGGACATTCGCCNCGGTTGGCNCTGCGGCGGGCAATNGCAAAGCCNGCNCGGCANTCNCCGCTGTAGCTCACACACAAGGCCCCGTGAACAAAAGCTTCGATTTCGAGCTGNGGCACNGCGGCNTGNATNTCGGCTATCTGCGAAACAGAGAGCTCGCGGGCGGGAACTATGCGCGTGAAGCCCATATCATATAACATCCTCGCCTTCTGTGGGTCGCGGATGTCACACTGGGTGCTTGCATGAAGGGCTATCGGGGGGAGATTCATGCGGGTGATTCCGAGATCCTGCACTATCAGGGCATCGACACCCACCTGCCACAATCTCCANATNAGGGTCTGTACCTCGACAAGCTCGTTTTCATAGACCAACGTNTTGAGNGCCACATAAACTCTTGCGTTGAAGCGATGGGCATAGTCACACACCCGCGCAATATCTTCAACNCTCACCGCCGCGGCAGCCCGAGCACCGTGGGTNGGCGCACCGATATAAACGGCATCGGCGCCATGATTGATGGCAGTTATTGCAATATCGGCGTCGCGGGCAGGGGCAAGCAGCTCCAAATCGGTAGGCTTACTGGATTTTTGAGTCATAACGGTTTTAAATTGTCAGGCAATATTACCAAATTTTCGTGACATTGCCAAAAGATATATTAACTTTGCAACGCCAATCAAAATCATGACAAATATCAGAAAGATATGAGCGAACTATTTGACCAATGGGATAGGGAACATCTCTGGCATCCCTATACATCGACCGTCGACCCGCTGCCCACCTATAAGGTTGACAGCGCCGAGGGTGTGAAAATACGTCTTGCCGACGGACGCGAACTTATCGACGGAATGTCGTCGTGGTGGTGTGTGATACACGGTTACAATCACCCGAAGCTCAACGAGGCTATGGCGCGTCAGACCGAGAAGATGAGTCATGTGATGTTTGGCGGATTTACCCACCAGCCGGCCATCGACCTCGGAAAGAAGTTGCTCGCCATGGCTCCCGAAGGTATGGAATGTGTGTTCTATGCCGANTCAGGCTCGGTGGCCACCGANGTTGCCATGAAAATGGCTGTTCAGGCCGCTCTCTCCAAATCAACCGATCACCGCAANACCAATTTCGCCACCATCCGCTCGGGCTATCACGGCGACACATGGAACGCCATGAGCGTGTGTGACCCNGTGACCGGAATGCACNGTGCTTTCGGGTCGGCNCTTCCCGTGAGATTTTTTGCTCCGCAGCCCCGCAGNCGTTTTGACGGCGAATGGAACGAGGAGGANATNCNNCCCATGGCCGAGNTTNTCGAGAAACATCATGAGGAGATAGCCGGNGTGATAGTTGAGCCGATAGTGCAGGGCGCAGGNGGAATGTGGTTTTATCATCCGCAATATCTNCGCGAGCTGCGCAANCTNTGTGACAAATATGACATNTATNTGATTTTTGANGAGATAGCCACCGGATTCTGGCGCACCGGCAAAGANTNTGCNTTCCGCCATGCCGGAGTGTCGCCCGACATCATGCTNGTGGGCAAAGGCCTCACAGGNGGNTACCTCACTCTCAGCGCTGTGATAACCAACCGCAAGGTGGCTGACGCCATAGCCAACTCAGAGGCGGGAGTGATGATGCACGGCCCCACNTTCATGGCCAACCCCTTGGCNTGTGCNATAGCNTGNGAGTCGATCGACCTGCTCAACAGCCAGCCTATGGAGAAGATACTCGCCAATATCGAATCAATCCTGAAACGAGAGCTTGAGCCGGCCCGCAATCTGCCCGGAGTGGCCGATGTTAGGGTTATCGGGTCAATAGGCGTGATAGAGATGGAGAAGCCGGTCAATGTAGGGGAGTTTCAGAAAGATTGTGTGGNCGAGGGAATANGNGTNAGACNGTTCGGAAAGAATGTATATGTAATGCCGCCTTATATTATCAGCGACAGCGACCTCGAAACCCTCGTGAGAAAAATGATTAAGATTCTTCCCAAATGATTGATTTCGGCAGTCTGCTCGACAAACTGGAGCGGGAAGGAAACCTGCGCACCATTCCGACGGTTGCGTCAACCGGGGTAATAGATTTTTCGACCAACGATTATCTCGGCCTCAGCGAGATTCCTCAGCTTGAAAGAGCGTTTTTAGAGTCNCAGCTCGGNGANGGAGCAGCCATGTCGGCAAGCGCGTCAAGGCTTTTGGCTTCCAGGCAGCAAGAGTTTGGCGCTCTCGAAGAGAGGTTGTCGGAGCTCTATGGCGGAAGGGGTGTGCTGACTTTCAACAGCGGCTATCACGCCAACACCGGCATTATTCCGGCCATAGCCAAAGCGGGCAAAATCACCATTCTTGCCGACAAACTGGTTCATGCAAGCATAATCGACGGCATAATGCTGTCGAAGGCTCCGTTTTCGCGCTTCAGACACAACAATCTTGAGGCACTGAGACGCGACGCGGTGAAACTGCTCTCGGCCGACGACATCACAACCCTGCTGATTGTGGTAGAATCTGTCTACAGCATGGATGGCGACAGCTGTGACATCAACGCATTGCTCGATCTCCGCAAGGAGCTCAACGCCCTTTATTCCGGCCGCGTAATGGTTTATGTCGACGAGGCGCATGCCTTCGGAGTGTGCGGTCCTGCCGGTCTGGGTCTCTGCGCCGCCACGGGAAGAATGGAGGAAGTCGACATAATGGTGGGCACGTTCGGTAAAGCTCTTTGCTCGGCGGGAGCTTTCGTGTGTGCCCGCAAGGAAATTATCGACTGGCTGAAAAATTCGGCACGCAGCTTCATCTTCTCAACCGCTCTGCCACCCATTCAGGCCCTCTGGACTCTCGAGATGGTCAACAGAATGATCGGCATGGACTCTCAGCGCCAACACCTGCGCAAGCTCGCCTCATTGTTTNGCCCCGAGGCGGGGCATATNGTTCCNGTGATGGTAGGCGACAGCCANAAGGTTGTGGAGCTGTCACACAAACTCGAGGAGTTGGGATATAAAGTTCTACCGATACGCACCCCAACGGTTCCACCTTCGACAGAGCGGTTGCGCATCAGCCTCAGCGCTGCGCGCTCGGTTGAGGAAGTTGAAAATCTNATCGCGGCTCTCAAACAACTCAACGCCTTATGAAAATTGTTCCGCTTCACCAATCTTCGGCCCGCGCTCCGAGGCTCCTGCTGATTTTTGCCGGATGGGGCATGGATGCCAACCCGTTTCGAAACCTTAAGCCTAACGGTTATGATATTGCCGTGGCATACGACTATCGGGAAACAGATTTCACCGAAGCAGAGGAATTATGCTCGGGCTATGAGGAGATTTTGGTTGTGGCGTGGTCGTTTGGCACCCCGGCGGCGGCTGAGTTTGTGAGACGCAACGAGTCGCGACTGCCTGTTTCAAGATGCATAGCCGTTAACGGCACACTATATCCGAGTCACGACACACTCGGAATACCTAAGGAGGTCTTTAACCTCACCCTCAACAACATTTCGCCCTCGGCGATGCAGAAATTCTATCGTCGCATGTGCGGGTCGGAGGATCTGTTGCGGGAATTTTTATCCTCTATGCCTGAACGCGACACCTCAGAGCTGAAAGAGGAACTTCAGTCAATAGCACTGCGCGAATGGGAGGAAAATTCGCCATTCGACAGATCATATATTTCCCTGCGCGACAGAATTATTCCCCCACAAAATCAAAAGTCTTGCTGGGAGAAACACAATGTCGAGACAGTAGAAATTGCAGGGGGACACATGCCCGATTTCAATGACATTCTCAACCGCGAGATAATTGACAAAGAGAGAGTGGAGCGCAGTTTTAATTCAGCACTCGAAACCTATGACAGCCGCGCCACGGTGCAACATCTTGTGGCTCGCCGCTTGCTTGAGCGTTGGAAAGAGTTTGCCGAATTGCCCACTCACGGCGAGATTCTGGAATTTGGCGTGGGAAGCGGATTCTACACCCGNTTGTTGCGCAACAGCCTTTCAGATGATGTGAAATTGCGTCTATGGGATCTTGCTCCGGCGTCGTCCGAGGTAGAGCAACGTGATGCCGANACCGCAANCGCCGACCTCACCCCCGGGTCGTTGGCGGCCATGACATCATCCTCAACAGTGCAATGGTTTAACTCCTTTCCCCGTTTTCTTAAGCGATGTGTCAAATCGCTTGCGCCCGGAGGCGTGGCCGCGTTCTCAACCTATGGGCCCGAGACCTATCGCGAGATTGCGCCTTTTCAGAAAAACCGTCTGCACTATTTTGATGCCGACACTCTGAGGCTAAGGCTGGAGGAGATGAAACAGCAGGGGCTCATCCGTGAATACTATGTGGGTGAGGAGATCACCACCTTAGATTTTCTCACGCCCCGCGACCTCATAGCCCACCTGAGGGAAAGNGGCGTCAACGCCACTCAGTCGCCCGACGTTCGCGGCGCCNTCGCNATGGTGCGCGCCTCATTGAAGCGCCTCACCTACCAGCCCCTCTACCTCCTCCTCAAAGTCTGAGNAGAGATATTCACTTCTCGGAGAGATAGGTTGTTACGACAAAATCAACCATGTTGAAATTCACNTTATCGAAAAGCATCATGGTGCGTAAGCCGATCCTGACGTCATAGCTATCTGAATTATCGCGCTGAGTATAGACTACAAATTCAGAGGGAGTGACGGTGTTGCNACCCATAGTAACAGCCATATCAGGGACATAAAAGCAGGGGAGTTGAACTACTCCGCCAACTCCTGCGGCACGGATTGTGTCAGCCCGGGCCGTGTCAGTAACCAATTGCGGGTGAAGTTCATAGAAGCCGGAATAAACGGAGCCGAAAGAAGCATCGCCCGAATCAAGGCACATTAGAGAAGGATAACCCTCTACTGCTCCTTTGGTAAGTAGATTCATGCCTGATGAAAAACAAAGGTTGGGAGCAATGTTTCTTCGTGGTTGAATCTCTTTGGCGACTGTTATTTGATTTTTGGAAAAATCAAGAGTGAGATCTTTTAGCTTAAGCATCAGCTCACTGCCCAAAATGAGGTTAAAGCTGTTGATGTAGGCGTCAGCCTCCTCATTGTAAGACGACATCGAAGCTACGACAAACGGCACATCCCTGACAATGATATTCCCGACTTTGATTTCCTTGGCAATTGCCAGATAGCCGTCACTTTTACCGATTCCACCCACGGTAATCTTTGCTCCTTCCAAAGGTATGAGGTTATATTTTTCGGCCATTTCCTGAGACGCCATGTTTACACCGGCGCCCGTNTCAAATGTAATATCAGCCTCAATGCCATTGATAGNGCTGTTGGTNANATGAATATGAACCGAACCTTTATCTTTGGGACCGACCGGCACTATTGAGAAGGGAATCAATGCCTCACCACTGAGGGGAAACTCTATTTGATAAGGCTTGTAGGAAGCCAAAGCCGAATATCGGTTGGCAGAGAGGGTCAGATCTGCTATTGCTGCGGAATCAAGATATTGCTTAGTCTGAGCAACTATAGAATTGATCATCGACGCAGCTTCAGCATTATACCCCTCCCGGCTCAGATCTATGCCAAACATTTGAGCGGATGAAACAAGATTGCCCAAATCAAGTTGCCCGGAATTTAAAAGCTCCTGAAAAGCGGGAATGGAAACATCAGTCCTATTGAGACGGTTGCCGATGAGACAGCGCGAAAAAACTTCAAGAAAAGGATTGATTGAATCCTTCGGGACCGAATTGTAAAGCGAATCGAGCTCAAACCAATTGGATGAGTTCATGGCAAGGCCTATCTTCTCGTCGATCGACTGCGAAAAAGCGCTCATCGGCAGTAGGGCGGCAATAAGCGAAATAATATGTTTGCGGAGCATGGGCATCAAAAATTTTAATTTTCGCAAAGATACCGCAATTGAGAAAAATGCACAAGCAACTTCTCTGAAAATAAAGATTTATTGATTGGAATAGATTGGAGAGTTGCGGATTTCAAGCGGCGTTTTACCAAAATACTTCCTTATGCTTCGGCAAAAAAATGATACGTTGGTAAACCCAAGGATGCCGGCAATCTCCTTGATTGAGAAGTCGGTGGAGGTGAGATAGCGGTAGGCGTCGTTCATGATATANTCGCGNATCCANTCNAGAGCNGTGCGCCCGCTCTCANCCTTGCATACATGCGAGAGNTATTTTGGNGTNACCGACAGCTCCGCGGCATAATAGTCGATGGTGTGNGGCTTTAAGCTTTTGCTGACAAGAAGATTGATGAAGTTTTGATAAATAATCGCCGGGCGGCTTGAGGATGAGGTCTCTACGAGGGGGATGGTTTCTTTGAGTATCTTGCTGAAAATGCTCAGGAGAAATGCGGTGGCGGTCAGAATAACAGGGGTGGTGATATTGTCTGTCTCCGAGCGCTGCTCATAAATGCGGAGCAGTGTGGATAGGGAGAAGAACAGGGTGTGATCGTCATGATTGAGCCGATAGAAAGGCTGGCGTCGAAGCGTCAATAGCGCTTGCCGTATATCGGTTGAGGTCATATATGACGATATGAGATTAAGGTTGGCGTAGATGAATGTGCCATAGAAGTCCTCACTGAAATTTATGTTTTTGAAAATATCGTTAGGGTGGCACACCAGCATATCGCCGGGAGAGACAACATATTCGGTGGAGTTGAGCACCGTAGTATAAGTGCCCTTCTCAACCAAGCAGACACATAGAGCATCGAGGCGATAATTGATATCACCGTCATCATTTCCCCACCCGCCATGATAGATGAAGAGGTCCTGAGAATAGGTTTTGCCTTTGGGATTATCCTTTGTGACAGTTGGAATATTGATTATTTTCATAGAAAAAAGGGGAGTAAAGCCGAAAAGAACAAAGTTGCAGCCATTCGGAACATTTTATATTCAAACAAGCCTCATCAAAAGATTGTTTCAAACATGTAGTAAAACTTAAAAATCAAATCCCGACAATGAAAGTTATTGGAATAAACGGAGGAGCCAGAAAAGACTGGAATACCGACACNCTCGTNAAGAAAGCTCTTGAAGGCGCAGCATCGNCCGGCGCCGAAACCGAGCTCATNGAACTATATGCCGAGCCTATCAAGGGTTGCCTTGAGTGCTTCGCCTGTAAACGAAAAGGCATCAACACAGGCGGACTGTGTGCCATTCGCGACAATCTCCGCCCTATCCTTGAGAAAGCATTGGCTGCAGATGTTATCATAATCGGCTCGCCCAATTTCTTCGGCTATCCTACCGGAATGGTGAGGTCATTCATAGAGCGGTTTCTCTATCCTCTAAGCTCATATCAGATCGAGAATGGAAAACCTGTGAGAGTACTCGGCAAAAGAATTATTCCCGCAGGTATGATTTTTACGATGAATACCGGTGAGGAATATTATAATGCAGGTGGCTATAATATTTCTCTCGGAATGACCACAAGCAATCTCCAATATATTCTTGGCTATGCCGAGCAATATAACTCCTATGAGACCCTTCAATTTAAAGACTACTCGAAGATGAACGCCAACCTCTTTAATGCTGAAGAAAGACGCCACCGACACGAAACCCAATTCCCCGTCGACGAGCAAAACTGCTTTGAAATGGGCAAACGCCTCGTCTCCAAAGCCATCACCCTCAACCAATAATCCCGGCCCCTTAAGACAATTGATGTTGAAGTGACCTTAATTCACTTTCCACGAGCCTCCTTTTGCCGGGCCAATGCGCACTATCCGACCTTGGTACCGAAGTTTTGAAAGCTGTTTTTCAATGCCTTTAGCCGAGATGCCGATCGCCTCGGCAAGAGTTTTGGCAGAATGTTTCGGATTCTCGCGAAGAAGGAGGATGATGCGCTCTTCAGTGCTTTGTTTCACAGGCTGATATATCGGCCAATCTTCGTTAACCGATGTCACGAAATTGTTGATATCATTGGTTAAATGTCTGATCATTGTTTCAGTCATGAAGCTACGGAATATCGACAGATCCTCTCTTTCNCGGGTTTCGACCAAAGCCTTGATATATTCCTCTTTATCATCNGCAAAAATTCGTGAAGGAATCAAGTTGTATTCAAATTGGAGCCAGTTCATGATTAAGCGTGCCATCCTGCCATTGCCATCTGCCCATGGATGAATGGTGACAAGCCTTAAATGAGCGTCAAAACTCATATCATAAAGCTCCTGTATCGACATCTGACCAACATTCTTGCGCTGTTCGTTGAGAGCAGCGCAAAATTCTTCTAATTTTATAGGTACTTTATTAAAACTCATGTAGGATCTTCCGCCAACGCCTGCAGTTACATTGAGTAATCTTAGGTCTCCGTTTGCAGAGGAGAAGTCTCCTAATGCCGTATGATAGTCCGAGCCTGTATTTTTCATTGTCAGCGCCGAGAGTTCTTTAAGTCTTTCAACAGTTATGCCTACATGATTACGGGCAAAAATCAACGTCCGCTCATAGGCTGCTTTCAGATCAAGATTCATGTTCTGCTCAATAAGGCTCTTGCCCTTTAAGGCAATGCCATTATCAAACATAATCTGATTTTCCAACTCAGTTATGGTAGAGCCTTCAATAGCCGTAGAGTGGGTAATAATGGAATAGAGGGAAAACTTATCATAGTCCAATTGCCGTTCTATGCCAAGGGCGCGATATTTCTCAACCAATTCTTCAAGCTCAGTCATGATATTCTCATTTTTTTGCAAAGATAAGCATTTTCACCTTACTATTTGCGATTTTTCACCCTACTTTCGCCGATTTTCACCCTACTTTCCATGAAAAACCTGCTGAAAAAACTCCCGGTATCACATGCCAGTTCTGAAAATTAATGTAAATTTGCCCTAAACTCAATTTCTCATTCAATTGCCCCCATTAATTATGGCTGAAACGATATTGCTCAGAGAAGAAAAAGGAATATTCACCTGTAATGTTCCCATCACTGCAGGAGAATGGTATGNCNTGCTCCATGNNCCCGNNNTTANCANTCCGNAAANNCNCCGNNCCNTTATGGCTNNCTATTATATGCCTCATCATCAAGCTACCTGCTCACAGTGTGTAGATAGATATGGGGGCAATTTCAATACATATAATAATGCCATGACTTCTTTGGGCCGGGCAGTGATCAAGAAAATGGGTACTTTCCGGATTGTAGATTCCGCAGGTAAGGAATTGTTTTGGCCTGTCGTCATGAGTGAAGGCAAAAAGATAAAAGGATCTGTTGGAGTCGTCTTACTAACACTTCGACCGGAATTGATAGAAGCTCTACCGAAGCGTATTCTTGAGGATGCTATAATCATTTATGCTGACGATCGTCTCTCAATTGGGAAAAAGGAAGATTATAAATGGCTAGCGCTTAAGATTTTCCATGACAACTGGAACATTGATGCTGC
>WFLX010000933.1_pt1 | contig 16445 bp, 12 predicted proteins | sample 4967041 | NCBI WGS metagenome assembly WFLX01 (sample SAMN12857096, study PRJNA449069) | gut metagenome | isolation source: stool from male and female vole | host: Microtus ochrogaster | place: USA:Florida | collected 2017 | reverse complement strand
AATTTTTTGAATAGGAATTAATAATATAGGAAAAATCCGGTCAGACCCATCAGGCAAATCACAAGGATTGGGTGAAGTCCTATTTTCTTTCCTTTATAGGGGATTTTAAAATATACAAGACAAAATGATATAGCACATATTGCAATGCTGCAAATGAGTGTGCGAGTGTCATGGTCTGGAGCAAAATTTGCCCAGTTCATAAGCATAATCGCTGCAGATGCTATCAGACCCACCACTACCGGACGAAGCCCTGCAAAAATCGCCTTTATCACACCACTTTCATTATGCTTGCGGATNAAATGCGANGCTTTANTCACAAGGATNAACGATNGNACAGNNACNGCCAATGTGCANAGTATGCTCCCAAGTATTCCCCAAATTGGCGAAGCAAGTTCTCCTCCCGTGACTTGTCCCGGTGCTACATATCCAATATAAGTGGCGGAATTTATTCCTATAGGACCGGGGGTCATCTGTGAGATTGCCACGATGTCGGTAAACATCTGCTCGCTTATCCAACCGGGTCCAACCACAGATCTTTCAACCAGTGAAAGCATCGCATAGCCTCCACCAAAACCAAATATACCTATCTTGAGATAGGCCCATATCATTTTTAGATAAATGCTCATATATAATTTAGAATTTTGAATAATTGAGAATTGAGAATTGAGAATTGAGAATTGAGAATTGAGAATCTACTCTCCCCCTTTAGGGGGCCGGGGGGCTTCTTTGGGGGGCTTAACTCTTAACTCTTCTCCTGCTGTATTCCCAGTGGGCGTAGCCACCGATGGCTCCAAGGGCTATCCATGTGATTGGGTTTGAGACAATTCCCATATCCAGAGATATAACTAAGGCGGCTACAGCTGGAATCCATATGGTGGTCAANTTGAGTTTNGCTGCCTTTGCNGTGGTTATAACAGGTGCTATTATCAAGGCAACTACCGCAGGACGAATTCCCATAAAGATGCTGCTGAGCACATGGCTGCTCTTGATGGTCTCAGGTGTCAGGAAGATTGCTATCGCNAGGATGATAAGGAAAGATGGTAGAATTGTCCCNGCAGCGGCTATTATTCCACCCTTAAGCCCCCTCAACCTGTCGCCGATAGAAGTGGCTATATTCACTGCTAAAATCCCAGGCAGTGACTGGGCAATTGCAAGAAGATCAAGAAATTCTTCTCGCTCTATCCAATGGTGCTTGTCTACAATCTCTTTCTCTATAATAGAAATCATTGCCCATCCTCCGCCGAATGTGAATGCTCCTATTTTCACAAATGTTGTGAATAATTGTCCGTATATTCCCATAGTCTTTTTCTTTTTCAGACTGCAAAATTAATTTTTCCTGCATAATTTGGCAAGTATTTCTGTGGATTTCTCAAAAATTATTGCTAACTTTGCATTTGCTCTCGGTATGAGCCCTAAAAATAACCTAAAATTATCAGTAATGGCACTCTGGTTTGAAACCAAAATTAGATACGACCGCATGCAGGAAAATGGAGCGGTCAAGAAAGTCAACGAACCCTATCTTGTAGATGCTTTGACATTTACCGACGCTGAGGCTCGAATAATTGAGAAAATAACACCGTTTATTTCGGGTGAATTTTCTGTATCTGCAGTAAAAAAGACTAAGATTTCAGAAATTTTCTTTGATGAGTCAGACTACGCTGACAAGTATTACATGGTGAAAGTCAATTTCATCACTCTTGATGAAAAAAGCGGCAAAGAGAAGAAGTCGGCAAGTTTCATTCTCGTTCAAGCCGGCGACTTTGAAAATGCGCTCGGACGTTTCAAAGACGGGATGCAGGGCACCATGGCCGACTATCAGATAGCATCAATCACCGAGACTCCTCTGATGGACGTATACCCTTACGAATACGATACTCCTGAGAAAACCGCCTCTCCTGCATAACCCAGACCTCTCACCCTGAAACCTGACCCTTATGATCGCTGAAGAGATTAAGAAAATTCATTCGATGCTCCCACAAGGTGTGGAGTTGTGTGCAGTAAGCAAATTTCATCCGGCTGATGCCGTGAAGGAAGCTTATGATGCCGGTCAGCGTATTTTCGGAGAAAGCCGTGTACAGGAACTGCTTGAGAAAATCCCGGTACTCCCCTCCGACATCAAATGGCATTTCATCGGACATCTCCAGACTAATAAGGTGCGTCAACTGATTGGCAAGACATCTCTTATAGAAAGCGTGGACAGTATTCGCCTGCTCGACCTTATAGACAAAGAGTCAGAAAAGGCTGGTGTTGTCACAAATGTTTTGATGCAACTCCATGTGGCGCGTGAAGAAACAAAGTTCGGATTCTACCCAGAGGAATTGATTGAATATTTTTCTAATCGGGAATTTGAACATCTGAAGGCAACTCATATATGCGGAGTGATGGGAATGGCTTCCAATACTGACGATATGGCCCGCGTGCGTGAAGACTTCCATTCCATTGCTGACACACGGAATCAGATACTGAAGATTGCTCCGGATTTGAGAGGATTCGACATCGTATCTATGGGAATGTCTGGCGATTGGCAGATTGCAGTGGAAGAAGGAGCTAATCTTGTAAGGATCGGAACCGCAATTTTTGGAGAAAGACAATATTAATGCGTATATCTAATAATAATCTATAATAACAACTTTAAAAAACTTATTAACCATGAGCAAAACGACGGCAGCACAGGCTCCTCAACAGGGGCGTACAGTTGCAATTATCACGATGTTCTTTATTTTCGCGATGATTTCCTTCGTTACCAATATGGCGGCTCCTTTTGGCAATATCTGGGGATTCAGATATGAATGGGCCGGCATGGCAGGTAACCTTATGAACTTTACCGCTTACCTTTTCATGGGTATACCTGCGGGCAATATGCTTATAAAATATGGATACAAGAAGACTGCGCTTATTGCTCTTGCAGTCGGTGCAATCGGTCTGACTATTCAGCTTCTTTCAAGTTATGTTGGTGATGACGTTGTGGTGTATGGAGAAGGTGCAACCGCAACTACACTNAATCTCTTCATNTATCTTCTTGGTGCTCTCGTCTGCGGTTTCTGCGTTTGTATGCTCAATACTGTTGTAAACCCAATGCTCAACCTTCTTGGCGGCGGTGGCAACAAAGGAAATCAACTTGTGCAGATGGGCGGCTCGCTCAACTCTCTCTCAGGCACCCTTACTCCTATGTTGGTAGGTGTGCTTGTTGGAACTCTTACTAAAGAAACATCAATGGCTACGGTTGCCCCTCTCGTGATTACAGGTATTGTAATCTTCGTAGCCGCTTTCATAGTAATCTCCTTCATTAAGATTGAGGAACCTCAGAAAAACCTTAGCAAAGCTACCTACGAACACAGCCCATTCTCATTCCGCCACTGCACCCTCGGTGTAATTGCCATTTTCTTCTATGTTGGTGTTGAAATTGGTATTCCGGGCGAGATGAATGCATGGATTAGCCGCGAACCATTTGAAGGCGCAGCTGCCGTGGCAGGTTCTCTTGCAGCTCTCTACTGGCTTCTTATGCTTGTAGGCCGTATCGTAAGTTCTGCTATCAGCGGAAAGGTTTCCACTCGTCTGCAACTTATAGTAGTGTCTTCAATTGCTCTTGCATTTCTTCTTACGGCTATACTCCTCCCGACAGAAATCACTTTCAACTCTCCGAGTATCCCCGCTCTTAATATCACAAGCGGACTCGTGCCAATGAAGTGCTTGTTCCTTTTCCTTTGCGGTATTTGCACCTCCGTAATGTGGGGCGGTATCTTCAACCTCGCTACTGAAGGACTTGGCAAATATACAGCAAAAGCTTCCGGCCTTTTCATGACAATGGTTGTCGGCGGCGGTATAATGCCGTTTATTCAAGACTGGATCGCTCGCTCTACNGGCGACTATGTAAGCAGNTACTGGCTTGTNTTCGCTATGGTGGCATACATCTTCTTCTATGCAGTTGTAGGATGCAAGAACGTCAATACTGACATTCCTGTCGACGAAATCAATGAAGACCAGGTGCTTAATGCCGGTTAATGAACTTTCAGGTATAATACTATAATAAATTTTGAACTATGACCTTAGATCCAAACCTTCTCACCCGCGGTGCCGACAATATGCGTGTCCTCATCGCTGAAATGGTGGAAAAAGCAAAATCCGGCCATCCCGGTGGCGCAATGGGCGGTGCAGACTTTGTAAACGTCCTCTATTCTTCATTCCTTAACTACGATCCCGAAGATCCTAACTGGTTCGCTCGCGACCGCTTCTTCCTTGACCCAGGACACATGAGCACTATGCTCTATTCTGTGCTTGCTCTTTCCGGTAAATTCACTATTGAGGAACTTCAAGGCTTCCGCCAGTGGGGTTCTGCCACTCCGGGTCACCCGGAACTTGAAGTGGCACGTGGCATTGAAAACAGTTCAGGTCCTCTCGGTCAGGGACATGTTTATGCAGTAGGTTGTGCTATTGCAGAGCGTTTCCTCGCAGCTCGCTTTGGCGAGGTAGTTGAACATAAGACCTACGCTTTCATCTCCGACGGTGGCATTCAGGAAGAAATTTCTCAAGGTGCTGGCCGNATTGCCGGAAATCTCGGACTTCATAACCTCATAATGTTCTATGACAGCAATGAAGTGCAGCTTTCTACAAAAGTGAAGGATGTCACCTCTGAAGACACTGCCGCAAAATATCGCGCTTGGAACTGGAATGTACTCGAAATTGATGGTACTGATCCGCTCGCTATCGCAGGTGCAATTGAAGCTGCTCGCGAAGAGAAAGAGCGTCCTACTCTCATCATCGGTCACACTGTGATGGCTCGCAAGACTGTTGCCGCTGATGGATCAAGCCTCGAAGGACATGTCAACACTCACGGCCAGCCGCTTTCTGCAGCAGGTGCCGACATGGACAAAACCGTGGCTAACCTCGGTGGCGATCCTCAGAATCCATGGCAGATTTGGGACGATGTTAAGAAACTCTATGCCGACCGCATGGAAGAACTTAAAAAATATGCTGCCGACCGCAAGGCTAAATATGCAGAATGGGCAGCAAAGAATCCGGAAGANGCTAAAACTCTCCAGGATTGGCTTGATGGCAAACTCCCNGACCTCGACTGGACTAAAGTTGCCCTTAAGCCCAACATGGCTTCCCGTGCTTCTTCNGCAGCNGTGCTNTCATTCCTTGCTGACCATGTCCACAATATGATAGTAAGTTCTGCCGACCTTGCAAACTCTGACAAGACCGANGGATTCCTNAAGAAAACTCACGCTTTTGTGAAGGGTGATTTCTCAGGAGCATTCCTCCAGAGCGGTGTGGCTGAACTCACAATGGCTTGCATTTGCAACGGTATTGCTCTCCATGGCGGTTGCATCGCTGCATGCGGCACATTCTTCGTATTCTCCGACTATATGAAGCCTGCTATCCGTATGGCTGCCCTTATGGAACTCCCTGTGAAGTTTATCTTCACTCACGATGCATTCCGCGTAGGTGAGGATGGTCCTACACATGAGCCAGTTGAGCAAGAAGCACAGATCCGTCTTCTCGAACAGATGGATAATCTTGCCGGACATCAGGCTGCCCTCGTGCTTCGTCCTTGCGACAGCGCTGAGACAGTGGAAAGCTATCGCATNGCTCTTGAGAACAAGAAGTCTCCGACAGTCCTCGTTCTCTCACGTCAGAATCTTGAAGACCTCCCAACGGAAAACCGCTCTGCTGAAGCTGCTAAGAGTGGAATGGGCGGCTATGTAGTGTATGACGCTCCCGACACTAAGGTAGTGCTTGTAGCCAACGGTTCTGAGGTGGCTCTTGCTTACCACGTTGCAGAAAAACTTGGTGAAGAGGGCATCGGAGCACGTGTGGTTTCTGTTCCATCCGTAGGTCTCTTCTGCCGTCAGCCAAAGGCTTACAAGAATGAAGTGATTCCTAACGGAGTGAAAGTATTCGGCATCACAGCCGGACTTCCAGCATCTCTTTATCCTGTGATGAAGGGTGATTGGGAAATCTTCGGTATGGAACGCTTCGGTGCATCTGCTCCAGCCAAGGTGCTCGATGAGAAATTCGGATACACAGTAGATAATGTACTCGGCAAAGTTAAAGCATTCCTTGCAGAATAAGATCAATCAAAACAAACTCAACTTTCAAATTTAAGTTGAGTTTGTGGAAATTAATAAAAAAAGACGTGAAATTCACGTCTTTTTTTATTGCCTATTCAGATATTTTTTATTAATTTTGCATATTCTAACAGAAGTGTTGCTAAACTACTTCTAAATTACATAATTACTACCTAAGGATAATCAAACAACCTTTAAATAATTTTATCAAAAGATCAGATTATGAGCAATCAAAAGCAGTTTCTGACCTGCGATGGTAACCAGGCAGCCGCTCACGTAAGCTATATGTTTACTGAAGTAGCTGCAATCTACCCTATTACCCCATCTTCAACAATGGCGGAATACGTAGACGACTGGAGCGCAGCAGGCAGAAAAAACATCTTCGGTGAAACAGTTCATGTTCAGGAAATGCAGTCTGAGGCCGGTGCAGCCGGTGCTGTCCACGGNTCNCTTCAGGCAGGTGCACTTACTTCCACCTACACTGCATCTCAGGGTCTNCTTCTGATGATCCCTAACATGTATAAGATTGCCGGAGAGCTTCTCCCTTGTGTGTTCAACGTGTCGGCACGTACTATCGCAAGCCATGCGCTTTCTATTTTCGGCGACCATCAAGACGTGATGGCNGTTCGCCAGACAGGCTTCGCTATGCTCGCAGAGGGTAGCGTACAGGAAGTTATGGACCTCTCCGGNGTGGCTCACCTCGCTACTCTTAAGAGCCGTGTGCCTTTTGTAAACTTCTTCGATGGTTTCCGCACTTCTCACGAGATTCAGAAGATCGAGGTGATCGACCAGGACGCTCTCGCAGCTCTCATCGACAAGGATGCACTCGCTGATTTCCGTAAGCGTGCACTTTCTCCCGACGCTCCCGTAGCCCGCGGTATGGCTGAGAACCCTGACGTTTTCTTCCAGCATCGCGAATCTTGCAACAAGTATTATGATGCAGTTCCTGAAATCGTAGAGGAATACATGAAGGAAGTGAGCAAGATCACTGGCCGTAATTATTCACTTTTCGATTATTATGGCGACCCAGAGGCAGAGAACGTTGTAGTGGCTATGGGCTCTGTGACTGATACNGCTAAGGAAGTAATCGACTATCTCCGTGCACAGGGCAAGAAGGTAGGTCTCGTTTCAGTCCACCTCTATCGTCCTTTCAGCGTTAAGCATCTCCGTGCNGCAGTTCCTGCTTCTTGCAAGCGTATCTGCGTGCTCGACCGCACTAAAGAACCGGGTGCCAACGGCGAACCTCTTGCTCTCGATGTAAAAGAAGCTTACTATGGTGTAGAAGGCGCTCCCGTTATCATCAGCGGACGCTATGGCCTTTCTTCTAAGGATACAACTCCTGCTCAGATTCTCGCAGTTTATGAGAACCTCGAGGCAGCTCNGCCTAAGGATCGTTTCACTGTAGGTATCGAAGACGACGTCACTTATCTGTCACTTCCTCAGCTTCCTGAAATCAACGTAGGTGGCAAGGGAATGTTCCAGGCTAAGTTCTATGGTCTCGGTGCAGACGGTACTGTAGGTGCCAACAAAAACTCTGTGAAGATCATCGGTGAAAACACTGATAAATATTGTCAGGCATACTTCAGCTATGACTCCAAGAAGTCTGGTGGTTTCACTTGCTCTCACCTCCGNTTCGGTGACGAACCTATCCGCAGTACTTATCTTGTGAATACTCCTAACTTCGTGGCTTGCCACGTTCAGGCTTACCTTCACATGTACGATGTGCTCCGTGGTCTTCAGGATGGCGGTACATTCCTTCTCAATACTATCTGGGAAGGTGAGGAACTTGCTGAAAACCTCCCCAACAAGGTTAAGAAATACCTTGCTAAGCACAATATCACTCTCTATTACATCAACGCTTCTAAGATTGCTCAGGAAATCGGCCTTGGCAACCGCACCAACACCATCCTTCAGTCTGCCTTCTTCCGCATCACAGAGGTTATCCCTGTAGATCTCGCAGTAGAGCAGATGAAGAAGTTTATCAAGAAGAGCTACGGCAAGAAGGGTGACAACATTGTCAACATGAACTATGCAGCCGTTGATCGCGGTGGCGAATATAAGAAACTTGATGTAGATCCGGCTTGGGCTGAACTTCCGGAAGATGCTCCAGTGAAACTCAACGAGCCTGAATTCATCACTAATGTAGTTCGTCCTATCAATGCTCAGGATGGCGACCTTCTCCCTGTCAGCACTTTCGTAGGTCGTGAAGACGGCACTTGGGAGCAGGGTACTGCTGCTTATGAGAAGCGTGGTGTGGCTGCTTTCGTTCCTGAATGGAATCCAGAAAACTGTATCCAGTGTAACATCTGTTCTTATGTATGTCCTCACGCTGCTATCCGTCCGTTCCTCCTCAATGCTGAGGAAATGGCTAACGCACCATTTGGCGAGGATCATACTCTTCCAGCAATCGGCAAGGGTCTTGAAGGACTCCGCTTCGTTCAGCAAGTCGACGTTCTCGACTGTCTTGGCTGTGGCAACTGTGCTGATGTCTGCCCGGGCAAGAAGGGCGTGAAGGCTCTCGAAATGAAGCATTTCGAGACTCAGGAAGGTCAGGCTAAGAACTGGGAATACTGCGAAGATCACGTATCTAACAAGGCAGATCTCGTCAATATTCAGCAGAATGTTAAGATGAGCCAGTATGCTAAGCCTCTCTTCGAGTTCTCAGGCGCTTGCTCAGGCTGCGGTGAGACTCCTTATGTAAAGGCTATTACTCAGCTCTTCGGCGACCACGAAATCGTGGCTAATGCTACCGGTTGCTCTTCAATCTATTCTGGTTCAGTGCCTTCAACTCCTTATACAACTAATGCTGAAGGTCAGGGTCCGGCTTGGGCTAACTCTTTGTTTGAAGACTTCTGCGAATTCGGTCTTGGAATGTATATTGCATATGAGAAGATGCGCGAACGTCTCGTAGACACTTGCAACAAGATCCAGACTTGCGACTGCTGCGATGATGAGATCAAGTCTGCTGCTGCTAAGTGGCTTGAGGTTCGTGAGGATGCTAAGGAATCACGCAAGGCAGGTGCCGCTCTTGTAGCCGCTTGCGCTAAGTGCGATTGCGACCTCTGCAACATCATCCGCAACACTCAGAAGTTCCTTTCTAAACGTAGCCAGTGGATTATTGGTGGTGACGGTGCTTCTTACGATATCGGTTACGGTGGTCTCGACCACGTGATTGCTTCCGGCAAGAACGTCAACATCCTCGTTCTCGACACTGAGGTTTACTCCAACACCGGTGGCCAGAGCTCTAAGTCAACTCCTATCGGCGCTATCGCTAAATTTGCCGCTGCCGGCAAGCGTATCCGCAAGAAAGATCTCGGCCTGATGGCTACTACTTACGGTTATGTCTATGTAGCACAGATCGCTATGGGTGCTAACAACGCTCAGACACTTCAGGCTATCCGTGAGGCTGAGGCTTATGATGGTCCATCTCTAATCATCGCTTATGCTCCATGTATCAACCATGGTCTTAAGGCTGGTATGGGTAAGAGCCAGAAAGAAGAGAAGCTTGCAGTTGACTGCGGTTACTGGCATCTCTGGCGCTACAATCCTGCTCTTGAAGAAGAGGGTAAGAATCCGTTCTCACTCGACAGCAAGGAGCCGGATTGGAGCAAATTCCAAGACTTCCTCGCAGGTGAGGTGCGCTTCGCTTCTGTGAAGAAGATGTGTCCTGAGGCTGCTGACGAACTCTTCAAGGCTTGCGAGGAGAATGCACGCTGGCGCTACAACAACTATGTGCGTCTCTCTAAGCAGGACTGGGGAAAAGACCCTGAATTGACTGAAGAAGAGATCAAACTTCGCAAAAACGACTGATTCTTTCAATTCATAATGCATAATGCATAATTGAAAGTCTCTTGAAATAGCAAGGTCCGCGAATTGGATTCGCGGGCCTTTTTATTTTTAGTGACGAATAAAANATCCCTCTCCCCGACTAACGCTCGGGGATACCAAGAGTATCAGCCCTCCGGGCTGATACTCTTGAAAATTTTCAAATTATTTTTTACGATTACTTAATATATATTATCAATTGACTCCTTGTATTGAAGCGTATTTTTTTTGAACTCTAAGGGGAGGATAAACGTTTGATTATTGAGTTGAATATACAATTCGACTATACGTTGAATTTTAACGTTTATTGGCACAATATTTGATACTATGAATTACAGGAATAATAGGAATAACCGCAAAAGAGGCTATAATCCTTTCTATAAAAATAAAAAAAAGACTATGAACGAAAATAANGAATATAAAGAAAACGAGCAGGAGCCTATCGAAGATGCTACTCTCGAACAAGATGCTGTAATCGATGGCGATTATGCAGGCGAATCTGAAGATACTCAAGCCGAACAGGAAGTCAACACACTCGAAAATCAGCTTGTAGAACTTCAAGCCCAAGTAGANAAGGAAAAGAAAGAATATCTCTTCCTTGCCGCTGAATTTGATAACTACCGCAAACGTACACTCAAAGAAAAGGCAGAAATTATCAAAAATGGTGGTGAAAATGTACTCAAAGGTCTTCTTCCAATNGTAGACGACTTCGAAAGAGGACTTAAGGCTGCTGAGTCTTCTGAAGATGCGAAGTCAGTGCTTGAAGGCATGACCCTTATTTATAATAAGCTTGTGAAATATCTCGAAAGCATGGGAGTAAAGGAGATGGCATCTACCGGTGAGGAATTTAATTCAGATCTCCATGAAGCCATCGCTCAAGTTCCTGCTCCATCAGAAGACATGAAGGGGAAAGTGCTTGATACAGTGCAAAAGGGATATATGCTCAACGACAAAGTGCTTCGCCATGCAAAAGTGGCAGTAGCCCAGTAATTGAAAACGACACACCTAAAGATCCACTATCATGGCAGAAAAAAGAGATTATTATGAAGTGCTTGGCGTCGCGAAAAACGCCACAGCCGACGAAATAAAAAAAGCATACCGAAAGAAGGCCATTCAGTTTCACCCTGATAAATATTCCGACAAACCGGAGTCTGAACAAAAGGCAGCGGAAGAAAAATTCAAGGAGGCAGCTGAGGCATACGACGTGCTAAGCGACGAAAAGAAACGACAACTTTATGATGCCTATGGTCACAACATGGGTCCGCAAGGATTCGGTGGAGGAGCCGGAGGAGGTTCATATGGTGGATTCAGCGGATTCGGTGGAGGTGGATTCTCAATGGAAGACATCTTCTCTAACTTCGGCGATATATTCGGCGATGCATTTGCCGGCGCCGGAACATATCGTGGCTTTTCAGGAGGAGGTGGTCGCGCCCGCAAACCTGTCAATAAAGGCACCGACCTTCGAATCACTGTAAAAGTCAGCTTAAAGGATATTGCAAATGGCGTAGACAAGAAACTTAAGATACCAAAATTTGTGGCTTGCTCGCATTGCAACGGCACTGGAGCAAAAGATGGCACAGCATTCCATACTTGCCAACGTTGCGGCGGCACAGGCTATGTCACCCAGATGCGCCAAACNTTCCTTGGCGCTCAACANGTGCAGTCAGTGTGTCCGGAATGTAACGGTGAAGGAAAAGTCATCACTGAAGAATGTAAGTATTGCCATGGCACCGGTGTTGAAAAGAAAGAGACTATTGTCGAATTCCACATTCCCGCTGGCGTCCAGGATGGACAGACACTCGTGCTTAAAGGTGAAGGAAACGCTCCGCGCCATGGCGGTGTGAATGGCGACCTTCTCATCGTGATCCAGGAGGAGAAGAACTCCGAACTTATCCGCGACGACCAAGACCTTATCTATAACTTGATGCTCGACTTCCCAACGGCAGCCCTTGGCGGCAGCGCAGAGATTCCTCTTATCGACGGCAAAGCGCGCGTTAAGATTGCCCCGGGAACCCAACCCGGCAAAGTGCTGCGCTTGCGTGGCAAGGGACTTCCGGCATTCCAAAACGAGCATGTCAAAGGAGATATCCTTGTCAATGTGATGGTCTATGTTCCGGAAAACCTTTCCGATGCTGAGAAGAGCGCCATAGAGAGCCTCAAAGATAGCACCAATGTAGTGCCAACTGAATCTACATCAAAGAGAATATTCTCACGTCTTCGCCACATCTTCAACAAGGAGAACAGAGGAGAGTGATGTTAGAGACTATAAATATTATAAGATAAATATTAAAGATTAATAATTCCCCGACAATTTTGAAGATTGCCGGGGAATTATTTTATACACTTTATCTTTTTGTATTGGGGTTAGCGGATTATTTTTTTACCGTTGTGAATGTAGATGCCTTTTTCAGGATTATTTACACGGCGACCCATTAGGTCGAAATAATCTCCATTAGCAATTTCTGCATCAATGCGGTCAACAGCATTTTGCTCGTTGTCTTCATATGGCACCGCGTTGAAAGTAATCAACCCATCATCTGTCTCNGTGATGTCTTCAATGTCGTACGCAAGTCGTCTTTTTGCCCAACTTGCGAGCTGAGGCTTTGTCTCGAATGTGAATGATGTTATCCCTGCTGTGCCNGGGAAAGAATCACCACTGCGTGTGGCCTCAGACTTGATATTATCTGCCTCAACTATATCCACGCGCTGATGATTGCTTACATTGTTGACAGTGTTCATTGTCCACGCACCTTTATTGTAGTCAACATGCCAAACGAGCATACCGTGTCCGGGAATAAATGCATCATTGCCAAGTTGCTGACGATTCTCGAAGAAGAAGAATTCATAACTCTTTTCCGTCGGGAGAGCATAGGCGATGTTGGTAGTTGAAAGGTCTGGAAGTTCCATAACTCCCTCTGTGAATGGCTCGTAGTCAAGCCATCCAAGAGCACACTTTTCAAATGATGAGTAGTTAGGAGGAGTAAGTCGATCGTTGTTGTAAGGACCTTTATCCATTACACTCCACGCATCTGGAGTGAAACCACTCGTATAGGAAGTGACATATAAATCAGGAAGGCCCATTACATGGCTGAATTCATGAACGAAGGTTCCAATGCCATCGGGACGCTCGTAACCGCTCGGATACTCACANGTGCANGCATAATGATTTANTTGGACTCCATCAAAAATAAACTGTTCGTTAGTTGCCGCAGCTATGTCCCATGAATGAGGCCAAACTGTATTCTTAATTCCGCTGTCATGTTCTCCCTTTCCTGCATAGAAAATAAAGACATTGTCGATTATTCCATCCCCATCCCTGTCATATTGAGAGAAATCTACTTCTTCATCCAGTATTTGGCAGGCATGAATCGCCATCTCCTCAGGATGAAGATCATCGCCTGATGCATCATTTTCCCCATAATATTGACGAGGATTTGGCAAAACTACCGGACCATAGACGTCGAACTCNGGTATGAAACGACCGTCGGAATTTTCGATAAACCAATCACGCNCAGAGCCTAATGAACCATAATCAGAGAAACCTTCCTCATTAAGCATTCGATTGAAATAATCAAAATCTCCATATTTAAATTCCACATCTTGATATTCAACCAATATGACAAGTCCCTTTTGCTCCCCTAAGACCGGGTAAGTTGCCTCACACCGACCGAAGTTCATAGGCACAAGACGCTGATCGTCTTCAATAATATCACTATCTGCTTCTGCTCGAGTAGTAAGTCTTCTTTTGCTAATAAGTTCTTGATAATTATTCAGCCGCTTCTCTTTGTTTGCAACCAATTTTTCAATCCAACTGTCAACCATATGCTTGGGCTGAAGTGATTCTAAATCGGCAAAAGATTTGGCCTTTGAACCCACCATAATTCCGGAGCCTACAGGGAATCCATTAGCATCAAACTTAGCATACTCCATTCTGCCGTCTGATTCAACAAGGAGATCTCCTTTTTCTGAATACACGAGATGACCATGCTCATCGCCTACTATCTGAATATTGATCACTGTCCCATCCGGTTGGGTATATGCGACAAAACCCGGTTTTGCCGGGATTGCCAAGGCTGCCGCGCACATGCCGGAAGCCAATATTGAAAATATAATGCGTTTCATCTGCTATCGTCAATTATAACAAAGGAGCGCATTCTTAAGATCAGGTTATTCACTACCATTCATAAGAGACTGTCGCTCCTAATGAATTTAACGTACCAGAATTATTATTATTGTACCACCAGTAGTTGCAAGTCAATAATTGATAGGTCAAGCCAATATTCATCGCCTTTTTGCCATTGGCACTGACAGGCACTCTCAAGCCAATTGATGGCTTCAACATGAAATATTCAGAACCGTTGATATACCCATTTTCGATAGCGAGATAATTTTTCCCTATGAGGAAAGAACCACCAGCCTTCACATCTATAAATAAAGAAGGACTTGTGCCGCCNCCAAAATTAAATCGGAAATCTGTAAAAATTGGAATCATGACTCCGCTGGTGGTCACNTTGCGATTATANTTCCANTCATTATATCCNGCATCAGTCTTTGAATAGACTAAATCGACACCAAGACCCGCACCCATGAAAAACCAATTGGCATATTGCAGACCTTGAACAGTGCTAACCCCAACAAAATCTGCCTGAAGATTACCGACACCTCCTACATAAGAGGCATCTACGTATCCCTTATAGCGCATTCCTCCCAAAGCAGCAGTCTGAAGCATATTGGCTGCCTGATTCACTATATCATAATATTGTGCACTTGCTGATATCGGACTTGCAAATCCTAATAATGCAATCAGAAGCGAAAGGTAGAGTTTTTTCATAACAATTAAGATAATATGTGTTTAACTGAGATTAAATTCTTTTTAAGAAAAACAAATATAAGAAAATAAAGTTTTTATAAAAATTAAGGAATATTATGGTTTATGGATAAAATTTACTAATTTTGCAGTCATGAAAAAAATCGCTTTTATCATTTGTCTATTGGGTATTGTAAATTTCTCATTGGCAAGTCAGATTCCTGCAGATTCTATCATTGCAGTATCCCATGCCGAAGACATACTACAGGAAGAATTGGAAGATTTTTGGTCGAATGGAGATGATGACAATGGATTATACCCTTCGGTAGATCATTTAGATTATAGGTTCAAGCCAACTCAACTAATTTTGCCGGGGACTCTCTTAGCAGCCGGAATCGTCGGAACTTATACATTAGATGGATTCAAAAACTCTGTTCGGGATCATTTTTCCGGGTATAAGAAAGGCCATACTATAAAGATAGATGATTATATCCAATATTCCCCAATTGTCGCGTATGTCGGTTTAGGTTTTATCCCGGGAATAAATTCTCGAGTAGATTTCAAGCAAAGGTTGATGGCTGGCGTGACGGCTTATGCTGTTATGGCTGTGACAGTGAATGCCATGAAGTATTCTTTCAAGCACCCCCGTCCCGGAAGCGGGAGAAGGAACTCTTTTCCATCGGGACATTCTGCCACCGTATTCACCGGAGCAGAGCTGATGCGAATTGAATATGGCAATTATATTGGAATAGCAGGATACGCCGTAGCACTCACCGTTGGGGCCCTGAGAATATATAACGACCGGCATTGGATCACGGATGTGTTGGGAGGAGCCGGAATTGGGATTCTGAGTGCAAGAATAGGCTATTGGCTTCTTCCATGGGAACGTAAGCTTTTCAAAATGGACAAAAAGAAAGACTCTGACAAAGCAATTGCNCTTCTCCCAATNATAGGAGAAACNAANGGNNTGGCTTTNTCCATGCANTTTTAGNCNACAAAATTTAGCAAAAAAGTTTGTTTATTTGGAAATAAGTTTGTAATTTTGCAAACCAAAAGAAAAGTGTATGCCAATCATGATGTTGACACAGACTCTTACTCTTTTCAATGAAACAATAATAACTACAAATCCTGTTCCGGAGAGTCTATGGGATACAATAAATTATGAAAAAGATTTTATTGGCTTGCGCTCTGATAGCTTCTCTTTGCACACTCGGAGCTTGCAGCAAGGATGATGNTGGACCTGGAATTGGTAAATCAAACGNTAGTGGAAACNTTAAGGNGGATGGCAAGAAAGCCGACTTAAAGTATGGCTACATTATTGAAGAAAGCGATTTTGCCGATTATTCATTTTATAGTGAAGATGTCCTTAAATATGTAGAAGCTGGCAAGGATATTGATGAGGTAAACAAAGAAATATCATGTTTATTTTTCTCATTTGACTATGATACATCTCGAGTGGATGAATTATATATAGAATATAAAGCCAACTATTACAAAGGAACCGGTGATTTCTATGATTTTGAAGGAAGTAACGCTTATGATTATCTTGACTTCTCTGAGAAAGGAAATAAAATTAGCTGCTCTTCAAAGTCTATTCCTGTCACAAAATGGGATTTTGATTATGACAACGAATATGGAGAATACAATGCATCATTTTCTGTGGAAGGAACTCCTTTTGATGCGACATTTTTTGAAGAAGACTATTATTCCTCCCGTGGCATAGCAGTAAAGAAAGTGACAGATGC
>WFLX010038010.1_pt1 | contig 16450 bp, 15 predicted proteins | sample 4967041 | NCBI WGS metagenome assembly WFLX01 (sample SAMN12857096, study PRJNA449069) | gut metagenome | isolation source: stool from male and female vole | host: Microtus ochrogaster | place: USA:Florida | collected 2017 | reverse complement strand
AAAGTGCGTCCAATTACCGCCGCGCCAAATGATGGATGGTCAACATAAGCATCCCCGGAAAACAGCACAATATCAGGTCTGTCCCATCCAAGCGCTTTCATCTCCTTGACGCTTGTTGGAAGATACAAAGATGTGTCGCGCTGCGGGTTACTCATCTTTAGCTCTTTTTTCTTTTAAAACATCCTCCATTTTGAGAACTTCATCCCTGAGGCGTGCCGCCTCCATAAATTCCATCCTCTTTGCAGCTTCAAGCATTTCGCTGCGTTTCCTTGTTATGCAGCGTTCAAGCTCTTCACAGTTCATGTAGCCGATAACCGGATCTGCTGCAATATCCACTTCGGTCTTGTACTCCGATTCGTAGGGGAGCGGGGCAGCCTTGAGCGGGCTTTCAAATGGCTTGTTCTTGCCTTTGCGTACTTTGGATGGCGTTGCCTCATCAACATTCTTGTCAAGACCTATGATGCGGTCCCGTGCCTTGATGATTGCCGTAGGTGTAATGCCATGCTCCTCATTATAGGCGAGCTGTATGCTGCGGCGTCGCTCTGTTTCCTCTATGGTGAGGCGCATGCTGTCCGTGATTTTGTCGGCATACATGATGACTTTGCCGCCGAGATTTCGTGCCGCGCGTCCAACCGTCTGAGTAAGCGACCGGTGGCTGCGCAGGAATCCCTCCTTGTCAGCGTCAAGTATTGCCACAAGCGACACTTCCGGAAGGTCAAGCCCTTCACGGAGCAGGTTTACACCAATGAGAACATCGTATGTTCCCGCCCTGAGGTCATCAAGGATGCGTATTCGCTCCAGGGTGTCAACATCGCTGTGGATATATGCCGTCTTTATCTTCAGTTTGCCGAGGTAATCGTTCAGTTCCTCCGCCATTCGTTTGGTAAGGGTAGTCACAAGCACACGCTCGTCAGCCTGTACCCTTGTTTCAATCTCCTCAAGCAGGTCGTCAATCTGGTTGAGTGAAGGGCGCACCTCGATAATCGGGTCAAGCAGTCCCGTAGGACGGATAATCTGCTCCACCACCACTCCGTCGCTCTTTTCAAGCTCATAATCGGCTGGAGTTGCGCTCACATATATCATCTGGTTGGTGAGGCGCTCAAATTCCTCGAATTTAAGCGGGCGGTTGTCAAGAGCCGCAGGAAGGCGGAAACCGTATTCGACCAGGTTCATCTTCCTTGATACGTCTCCGCCCCACATTGCCCGTATCTGAGGCACAGTAACATGGCTCTCATCAATTATTGTAAGGAAATCTTTCGGGAAATAGTCAAGCAGGCAGAAGGGTCTCATTCCCGGCTGACGTCCGTCGAAATATCGGCTGTAATTTTCAATTCCGGGGCAGTGTCCCACTTCCCTCATCATTTCTATGTCGTATGTCACCCTTTCATACAGGCGTTTAGCCTCAAGCTCCTTGCATTCACGGTTAAAGAAATTTACCTGTTCGCCGAGGTCAAGCTCTATCTGCGCGATTCCTGAAGCGAGGCGCGCCGGAGAGGTGACGAAAATGTTCGCGGGAAAAATCTTGAAGTCGTCATGCTTGCCGAGGAGTGCGTTGTCAGCGGAATAAAATGTGGTGATATCTTCTATTTCATCACCCCAGAAAGTGACGCGGACAACAATTTCCTCGTATGCGAGGTGCACATCCACCGTATCTCCTTTAACTCGGAAATTACCACGGATAGGGGAGATTTCATTACGGCTGTAAAGCGCGCCCACAAGTTCGCGCAGGAAAGCGTTGCGGCTTATTTTCTGCCCTTTTGAAATGGTTATGACGTTGCTGTTGAAGTCATCAGGGTTTCCCATGCCGTAGATGCAGGACACTGAACTGACTACAATGACATCTTTCCTGCCGCTGAGAAGCGCGGATGTGGTTGCAAGGCGGAGCTTGTCGATTTCGTCATTAATCATCAGGTCCTTCTCGATATATTTGTCTACCGAGGGGATATATGCTTCCGGTTGGTAATAATCGTAGTATGATACGAAGTATTCAACCGCATTGTTCGGGAAAAAACGCTTGAATTCGCNGTAAAGCTGTGCGGCGNGAGTNTNNTNGTGGCTAAGAATCAGGGTGGGACGGTTGACTTTTTCTATGACATTTGCCATAGTGAAAGTTTTGCCGCTGCCGGTCACTCCGAGGAGTGTCTGTGCGGGTGTGCCCTCTTCTATTCCTTTCACCAGGCGTTCTATAGCCTGTGGCTGGTCGCCGGTGGGTTTGTATGCGCTGTCCAGTTGGAAATTCATTCTGCAAAAATACGAAATATTCGCCGGATGAAGACAGGTCATGCCGCATAGTGTCGCGCTATTTTGGAAATCTTAAGATTTCCCGGATGAGGCTACGGCATAAAAAAGACGGTCTCCGCATCAATGCGGGGACCGTCCAAACAACTTATGTACCCTCTTTAGAGCTTTTCGATTTCGATGTTAAGTTTCTGAACTGCCTTTTTAAGTTTGGTCAGGTTAGGAAGGTTTTTAGCCTGAGAAACTTTGCGGGGCTTACGTTCTTCAACCTTAGCAACGAGCTTTTCAATAGTTTCTTGAAGCTGTGCAAGTGAATAAGCTGAATAATCAATGCTCTCATGAGCAAGTGCTCTTTTGACGAGGGACTTTTCTCGTGCCATCTTTGGTATTTTTTATATTAGTTATGTTGAATTATTTCGTGAGCAAAAGTAGAGATAATATTTTAGAAACAATACTATTTTATTATTAAAATAAGTTAAATATNTNGATTGTGCAAAACTTGGTTTCCTATTTCTGGCTATGAAATCATTGAGTTAATTTGGAAAGTAGTGATTAACGGCTTAATTTTGTAGATGATTTGGAAACGCTAATTCAATCTGATTCATGATACATACCTGCGAAAACATAGGTTTGCGACCCTATAATACAATGCGCCTTAACTCCCAGTGCGCCAACTGGGTGGAATTTGATTCTCCGGAGGATGCACCTGCGGCTTCTGCTATGGCAGAGAGCCTTTCCGGCAATAACGGAATCGCTATTATTGGAGGAGGCTCGAATATAATATTCGGTGAAAATTATCCTGGCGTGCTGATTCATCCGGCAATAATGGGATGGGAAGCAGTTGCCCTTGGCAATGGAGAAATGGAAGTGATTGTGGGTGCAGGGGTAGTGCTTGACGAACTTGTTGCAAACGTATGTGCGGCAGGGTTGTGGGGATTGGAGAACCTTTCCGGCATTCCCGGCACAGTAGGTGGCGCGGCAGTGCAGAGCGCAGGTGCCTACGGTGTGGAATTCGGTGAGTGCGTTAAATATGTTAAAGTGTGGGACCGCGCTGAAAGCAAGTTCCGCATTTTAAAGCATGATGAACTGGATTATGGCTATCGTTATTCTGTGTTCAAGCATCCGGATAATTCCGGACGGTACATTGTGCTCCAGGTAACAATTGCCGTATCAAAAAACTCTGCTCCCAAGCTTGAGTACGGACCTCTTAAAAACCTTGCGGGAAAAGAAGGATTGACTCCCACCGATGTGAGGAATGAGGTGCTTGAAATAAGGGACAGCAAATTGCCGCGTACCGATGAAACCGGTAGCGCAGGGAGCTATTTTAAGAATCCGGTTGTAAGCGCAGAGGAGTGGATGGCTTTTTGCGAAAGAATAGTAAGCATGGGTATTTGCTTGGAATCTGTGCCNCATTTCGTTTTAAATGGCGGTTCAGTGAAAATTCCGGCAGCATGGCTGATTGAGCAGTGCGGATGGAAAGGGCGCACGCTCGGCAATGCCGGAGTGTGGCACAAACAGCCCCTCATACTTGTAAATGCTACCGGAAATGCCACATCCGATGATATTCTTGCGCTTGAAAAAGCAATTGTGTCTGATGTTCAGGAGCGGTTTGGCATAGTGTTGAAACCGGAAGTTGTGCGCTTATGATTTGCGTGTGAACTGATTTAGTGTTAAATTAGCAGGAAAATTATTCAAACAAGCGAAATGAGCAAATTCATCATAGAGGGCGGTCATAGACTGCAGGGTGAAATCGAACCACAGGGAGCGAAAAACGAGGCGTTACAGGTTATCAGTGCAGTTCTTCTCACAGCAGATGAGGTGAAAATCAGCAATATTCCTGAAATTCTCGATGTAAGAAACCTTATTTCCCTTCTCCGTGGTATGGGGGTCAAGGTCAAGCGCCTTTCTAAAGGTGAATTTACTTTCAAGGCTGATGACATTGATATAGATTATATCAACGGGAAGGAATTTGTTGAAAAATGNGNTTTCNTTGCGCGGTNGCGTGNTTGTNGTCGGTCNGTTGCTNGCCCGTTNCGGCNGTTCATGGTTTGCCAAGCCTGGTGGGGACAAGATTGGCAGGAGAAAAGTTGATACCCATATCAGCGGCTTCCTTAACCTCGGCGCAAAGCTTTCTTATGACGAGAAAAAGCACGCATACCATTTAACAGCGCCCGATGGGCTCAAAGGCACATATATGCTTTTGGATGAGGCATCGGTGACCGGCACCGCTAATATAATAATGGCGGCGAGCCTTGCTGAAGGGAAGACCACAATATATAATGCGGCTTGCGAGCCATACGTGCAGCAGCTTTGCCGCATGCTTTCAGGCATGGGTTGCAAGATAGATGGGCTCGGCTCAAATCTCATAACAATTCACGGGTGCTCCGCTCTTCATGGCACCAAACATAAGATACTGCCTGACATGATTGAAGTGGGCAGTTTCATAGGCATGGCTGCGATAACCCGCAGTGAGCTGACAATAAAAAATGTGTCATATAATAACCTTGGCATAATTCCTGACAGTTTCAGGCGTCTGGGTATAGATTTGGAGCTCCACGGCGATGATATTTTCATTCCGGCAAAGGACCATTATGAGATAGAAACAGCGCTTGACGGCTCTATCCTGACTGTCGCCGATGCTCCGTGGCCAGGGCTTACCCCAGACCTGCTGAGTGTGATGCTCGTTGTTGCAACACAATGCCGCGGCAGTGTGCTCATACATCAGAAAATGTTTGAAAGCCGACTTTTCTTCGTTGACCGCCTGATAGATATGGGTGCCCAGATAATGCTTTGCGATCCCCATAGGGCGGTTGTAATCGGGCTTGANAACAGGGTNGCTCTNAGGGGCAACAAAATGCTTTCACCGGATATCCGCGCCGGCATAGCTATGCTCCTTGCGGCAATGTCAGCTCACGGCACAAGCGAAATCGGCAATATAAGCCAGATAGACAGAGGTTACGAGGATATTGACGTGCGCCTGAATACTCTCGGGGCACGCATCCGCCGCGAGGACTAATCCTTATTCAATATATGTTTTTGCAATCCTTTGCTTGCCATGGGGTTAGCATGATTATTGAAAAATATTTGACAAAATACCTATTTTTATTTGTCAGTTATATTCCTGTTGAGTATCTTTGCCGATGATAAACACTCAAATTGTTATTTTATTGACAACACACATATAAATATTATTACACTATGAGAACCCGATTCACATTTAATACCGAATGGTATGAGATTATCAAGGATTGCCCGATGGCAGTTAAAGGCGAAGTATTCAGTGCAGTCATGGAATATGCCATAAACGGCACTTTGATAGAGGTTAGCAATGAAGCAAAAGTGATATTCCTGTTCATAAAGCGTGAGATTGACAGGCGCGATGAGGAGACCAGGAAGCGCCAGGAAAGACGGTTGAGGAGCAGGGGAGCCGCGGTTTCGCCGCACGGGGATGTTCAGCCGGAAAATCATGTAGAAACAGTATCAAGCGAAAGGATGAAGCCGCGCAGTGTGGAAATTGCCGCGAAACCTGTTGCCTCGACTATAGCCATGCCGGGGGAAATGAAGCAGCAAATGGTTGATACACTGAAACTTCATGGTGTAAAGGTTAAATTTGACAGGAAGGGCAGGAATGCTTTACGCTGCAAAGTGGGGAGAGCATGAAAACCGGTTTTTGCCGCATCTTTGCCATGATTTTGCAGATTAAGAAATAAAGGTTAATTTTGTGGTTGTTTTAAACTGAAAAAACGAGTAAAATACCATAGCTATGACACAGCAACCCGAGGGAGAGGCACCCGAAAAAAAGAGCCTGAATTTTGTAGAGCAGATAGTGGCAGATGACCTCAATGCAGGTAAGAATGGAGGCAGGCTTAATACCAGGTTCCCGCCTGAGCCTAACGGCTATATTCATATTGGGCATGCAAAGGCAATTTGCATGGACTTCGGCGTTGCTGAAAAATTCGGTGGCACCTGCAATCTCCGTTTCGATGACACAAATCCGGTGAAGGAGGATGTTGAGTATGTGGATTCTATCCGTGAGGACATCCATTGGCTTGGATTTGACTGGGGCAACCGTGAATACTATGCGAGTGATTATTTTCCCCAGCTTTATGACCTTGCTGTAAGGTTAATAAAGGAGGGGAAGGCTTATGTCGNTGACCAGANCTCAGAGGAAATAGCCCGCCAGAAAGGCACTCCTACCGAACCGGGTCAGGAAAGCCCTTACCGTAACCGCACTCCGGAAGAAAACCTTGACCTTTTTGAGCGCATGAATGCCGGCGAGTTTGACGAAGGCGCACGTGTGCTGAGGGCTAAGATTGACATGGCATCGCCTAATATGCACTTCCGTGACCCGATTATGTACCGCATCATCAAGACTCCCCACCATCGCACCGGCGACAAGTGGAAAGTTTACCCGATGTATGATTTCGCGCACGGGCAGAGTGATTATTTTGAAGGTGTTACCCACTCTATATGCACTCTTGAATTTGAGGTGCACAGACCCCTTTACGAGTATTTTGTAAAAGAGCTTGCCGATGACTCNTACTGCCCCAGGCAGATTGAGTTTAACCGCCTTAACCTCACATATACTGTGATGAGCAAGAGAAAGCTCCTGCAACTTGTCAAGGAGGGTCTTGTTGCCGGTTGGGACGACCCCCGGATGCCGACTATCAGTGGAATGCGCCGCCGTGGGTTTACTCCCCGCTCCATCCGTAATTTCGTAGATAAAATCGGATATACAAAATATGAGGCTCTTAACAGCGTAGGCTTGCTTGAGCATGCTGTTCGTGAGGATCTGAACGCGATTGCAACCCGTGGAATGGCGGTTATCAATCCNGTAAAGGTTGTCATCACCAACTATCCGGAGNNTNAGGNTGNGNTGGNTGAGNTGGAGAATAATCCGGAAAATCCGGAGGAGGGCACACATTCAATGCCTTTTAGCCGCGAAATTTACATAGAGCGTGAGGATTTCATGGAAAATCCTCCCAAGAAATTCTTCCGTCTTGCTCCCGAAGGAGAGGTAAGGCTCAAAGGTGCATATATTGTCAAATGCACCGGTGTCAAGAAAGATGAAAACGGCAATATTGAAGANATATNCTGCACTTACGATCCCGAAACACGTAGCGGTATGCCGGGAAGCATGCGCAAGGTCAAAGGCACACTCCATTGGGTAAGCGCTCCCCATGCTGTTGACGCGAAAGTCAATATTTATGACCGTCTCTTTAATGTTGAGAATCCTGCTGCTGAAACAGAGCGTGATTTCAGGGAACTGCTTAATCCCGATTCACTCAAAGTGGTTGAAGGTGTGAAAGTGGAACCCTTCCTTGCAGAGAACGCAGTGCCGGGTGCGCATTTCCAGTTCCAGCGCATAGGATATTTTACACCTGATCTGGACTCACGTCCGGATGCACTTGTTTTCAACCGCACTATAGCGCTTAAGGACAGTTGGGAGAAAGAACAGAAAAAAGCCTGAAATGAGCGATAACAATACGGATGAAAGGCAACAGCTGCTGGAAAGGTTTATTAAAGAAATCTCTTCCGGAGTCGCCTCTGTCTTCTATGATGAGGACGAACTGATTGAATTGTACGACTATGCATCGGACATAGGCAATGACTATGTCCGGTTTGAAGTACTGATGTGCGGCTCGCGTCTATATCCGTCAAGCGTTGCTTTAGGTGAAAGAAAAGCGTTTTTCTTTTACATGGAGGATAATGAGGAGGCTGCAAAATCTGCTTTGGCGGTGTTGCCTGACTCATCTGTGCTCAAGCAATTGCTATCTTTGCTTGTAAACCATGTTCCAAAAAATGTTGCGGCACAGGAACTTGATAAAATCCTTGCATCTGTCAAAGAATTTGAGGATGAAGAAGTGATTCGCCTTGTGCACACCGCTTGCATTTTAGGGGCATATTCATGGCTCACGGATAATTACCAGGCGATATTGTCACGGTGCAGCTATCCCCAGTCATTTGTCTTTGAATTGATGAATGAGGCTAATGCGCGTGGCGACTATGAAGTGGTTGCAAAGCTGTCTGAGGAGCTGACATTGCTTGAACCTTTCAACGGGGAGTTTTGGGAATCTCTTGCAGAGGTGAATATAACTCACCTGAATAAATTCGATGCTGGGCTGTCATACCTTGACTATGCGCTTGCAATCAACCCGGACTCTGTTCCGGCATTGCTCCTTAAGGCAAGGGCTCTGCATGAACTTGACAAGCCGGTCGAGGAGATTATGCAGGTGCTTGCAAAAGCTATGGAGCTTGAGTCTGACAATGTCACGCCAGTGCAGTACATGGCATTGTCGCTTTATGCAAAAGGCTACAAGGGGGAGGCTGTGAAAGTGCTGGAAGATTATCTGGAGGTTCATCCGGGCAGCATTGATGCCGTTGAATCCCTGTTGCTGATGTCAGATGGAAAAATCAAGCCTGGCACCCTCGAGCCGTTTTTTGAAGATGTGAGCGAGGATGATGAGAAATTGTATCGACCTAAGCAGTTGTTTCTTGACATGGCAAAAGGTTTTGTCACGGACAAGGAGTATGGACCGGCATTGGCAATTCTTGATTTTTATGACCGGAAGATAGGACTGCAAGATGAGTCGGAACTGCTGTATGAGCTCCTCTACCGTAAAGGCAAGTATGATGATGTAGTGACACGTTGGCAGTCTTTACCGGCGCAATACCGCACTCACATTATTGACCTCGTATTTGTGCTTTCATGCTTCCGCGTTAACCGTGTTGAGCTTGTAAGAAAGCACATATCCTCAATATTGGAGAGCTGGGGTGCACCATGGAAAGAGGAAACCTACTCGGAAACTATGTCGCGTCTCGGTTCCCTTTACATGTTCACGCTCGTAACTCAGATTTTTGAGGAGGATGGTGTTTTCGACATCGATGAATGTGACCCGTTCAACCCTCTGTCGTGATTTAACGGATAAAAGGATTTGACGCAAGCTCTTGTCCGATAGTTGTTGCGGGTCCGTGTCCCGGATATACTATTGTGTTGGCTGGAAGTGTCATGAGTCTGGAGGTGATAGCCTGTATGAGCGTGTTGTAATCTCCTCCGGGCAAATCGGTTCGTCCGATGCTTCCACGGAATAAAGCGTCACCGGTTATCACAAACCCGTCCACAGGTGAATAAAGGGCAATTGAGCCCGCAGAATGTCCCGGCACTTCGAGCACTTCAAGGTAATCTTTGCCAAGGTATATCTTATCACCCTCTTTTACCTCAATGTCGATTTTCACAGGGCTTTGTGCAACGCCGCGCAGATGGAACATCTGTGCCTGTTGCGCACGCATTGCACCCAGAGGAGCATCCGCGCTGTGGGCTATAAGACCTACTCCAAATGCATCTTCCACATATTCATTGCCGAGAGTATGGTCGATATGCAGATGTGTGTTGATTAGTTTAGTTACTTGAAGGTTCTCCCTTTCAATGAATTGCTTGAACTCGAAGCATTCCTGAGGATCTGACATTCCCGGGTCTATTACTGCCGCTTCAAGGTTATCCGTATTCCATACAACGTATGTGTTTACCCCAAACAGATTGAATTCTAAGTTTTTTACTTTCATGATGTTACATTTCTACATAAAGAAGTTTCTTTGTTGTGAAATACTCGTCTGAAAAATAATCAGACAGAGGCACTTCGATTGTGGGGCGTTTGGTTGCTGAGATTTCATCATCAAGTTCGCCCCCCTTCAAGCATAACAATCCNTTTGGCAATGAGTTGAATGATTTAGGTGAAATGTTTTTCCGTGCAAGCTTTGCCAGTTCTTCAAGCCGCATTACAGCGCGGCTGACCACATAATCATATTTGCCGTGGCACTCCCCGATGTCTCCGTGCTGAAAAGTGACATTTTTAAGCCCGGCAGCTGAAGCCGCAGCTTCTGCAACCCTTATTTTCTTGCCGATACGGTCTATGAGGTGGAATTTGCAGTCAGGAAACATTATTGCAAGCGGAATGCCTGGGAATCCTCCTCCAGTGCCGAAGTCAAGGAAAGTAGTTGATGGCGCGGGAGTTATGAATTTTGCTATGGCAAGCGAGTGTAAGATATGGTGCGTGTAAAGGTTATCTATATCTTTGCGTGATATAACATTGATTTTTGCATTCCATTCCGGATAAATCTCTCCAAGCACCTTAAATTGTTCAATCTGTCCAGGTGTCAGCCCCGGAAAATATTTAAGAATTTCATCCATTTCCAATCTGTTTTATGTCAAGGGTTAAGGAGGTCGGGATTAAAAAAACTCGCTACTTCATGGGCTTGTTCAAGTGCAACAGCAGCAGGGCTGTCAGGATTGAGTTTTGCTGCTGAGGCGTAATCATTCATCGCTGATTTCTTGTCACCTTTCTTCCAATAAATTTTGCCGCGCAGAAATAGAAGTCCGTCGTGTTGCGGATTATTATCTATTTCTTTGGTGAGCAGGTCAATAGCTTCATCAAATTTGCCGCTCTCTGTTAATTCTTTTACGCGAGCCTCCATGCGCCTTAATAAATTATTTGTAACTGTAGAACAAAAATACCTTGAGTATTTGTTTTACCTTTGCAAAAATAATAAAAATATATGCATCGTTTATTCATCACGCTTATTCTTATTGCAGCTTCTGTTGCAAATATTTATGCCCAGACCGATTACACATACAATGAATGTCTCGGTAGTGCAAGACCTTACGTTGATCCGAAAGGCAAGATTGAAGTTCCAGACACCCTCCGTCCGGTAATGATAAATCATGTCGGGCGCCATGGGGCGCGTTACCCATCTTCAGGCAAGAACTCCGATAAAGTGCGCAAGCTCCTTAAATCAGCTGTTGAAAAGCATACAATCACCTTTAAANGAAGGAAAATGCTTGCATTGACCGAAAGGGTGATAGACCGAAGCACTGGTCGCTGGGGCGCGCTNGACACACTCGGCAAAGCAGAGCAGCGTTGGCTTGCAGCGAGAATGACAGGAGAATGTCCACGCCTTTTCAACAATACGGCAATCAATGCGATAAGCACTTATGTTCCGCGTTGCGTAATGAGCATGTATGAGTTCACTCACCAGCTTGTACGCCAGAATAACAGGATAGAAGTTTATACTGCTTCCGGTCGTCAGAATAACGACATCTTGCGTTTCTTTGATGGTAATGAGCAACTCGATAATTTCGTTGAGAGTCCGGAAGTCAAGAATNCNGTAANGGAGTATGCGGAGGAAACTANTCCGGCAGGGCTGCTGAAAAAATNTGTTGGCACGTCGTTCCCTATGCAGGATATAGATGAAACTGAATANCTGCTTGCAATGTACTCGATTGTTGCGGGAACAGCTGCGATTGAAATGAAGATTAGCTATGCGGAATACTTCAGCAGGGAAGAATTTAATGCANTGNGGNGAGTGTTTAATTTGAAGCAGTATCTTACTCATTCGGCATCTGCACTTAGCGATTTGCCCGCTCAGAGCGCCAAACCGTTGCTGCTTGACCTTGTCCAAACAACTGATTCTTTCCTCAGCGGTGCAGATAAAACACCGGTGAGACTGAGGTTTGCCCATGCTGAGACACTTATGCCTCTCCTTGCTCTTATCCAGTTGGAAGGATGCTATTATGTTTCAAATAATCTTGCATCGGTAGCTGAAAACTGGCAGGATTTCAATGTGGTGCCGATGGCGGCTAATTTCAGATTGATATTGTTCCGNNCACGCACAGGAAAATATTATGTGCGTGCTGACCATAACGAGCATCCTGTACCGCTGGTGCCAGGAGAAGGACTTTANGTGCCTTGGGAAGATGCCAAAGCATATATGCTACTTAGAGCCGGAGAGTTTTAAGGTTGCAGAAATNCNGATGACNTTTTCCGCGTCAGGAGCTACAGCATAAAGGTCGCTGCGCCTTAATCCGATAACCCATAAGATTTTATCACCCTTTGCAAGAAGCCAGGTATTGTCCTTGTCAACAAGGCTATATCTGGCATCACGCATTATGTCGCTTACAAGNCGTGAGCCTTTTTTCATGCCATNAGGACGCATTCTGTCTCCTACTTGCCATTTCCTGACTGTAAGGGGAGTCCCATCCATGATTCTGGCATCAAAATACTCCACAAATTTGTCTTGACCGGGATGGAACTCGCTTGCGGAAACAGTTTCAATTTTGATTTCGCAGGCACAATCATCTGTTTTAACGGGAATGAGTTTGCCACGGTCTATGCAATATAGCTGTCCTTCACGGTTTTCAAATATTTTGCCGGAAGCGCCGGATTTTACGCAGCGGACCATATCCTCGCATTGATCAAAGTTGAATCCAAGCGCCCGGATTAGCTCGAAAAGTATGAAAACCGCGCTTTTACGTGATTCCACAAGGAGATGAATATCAATGCAATCATTCTTCATCCAAAATCCTTTCTCTTTCTCAAGCATTTCACTTATGAAAATATCAGTGGAGTAAAGATTTGATATTGTGGTTTCTATTGCATTGTCCGCATTCGGGAAATCCTTGCGCACAACAGGCATTATTGTATTTCGGATTTTATTGCGCGACACATCGGGAATTGCGTTAGAGCTATCTGTCACGAAACTAATTCCTTTCTCTTCCAGGTAAGATTCAATTTCCTTACGGGTGAATCTGAGGAACGGTCGTATGATTCTGCCGTTAACAGGAAGCATTCCCCTNAGCCCGCTGATGCCGGTGCCGCGCATNAGATTCAATAGGAAAGTCTCNTTGTTGTCATCCCTATGATGAGCGACTGCAATCCATTCCGCATCGTTTTCAANNCGTAATTTCTCAAACCATTCATACCGCAATTCCCGGCAAGCAGTTTCAAGCGAGCATTTATGTGTTTTCATGTATTCCGGCACATTGAACCTTATTGTCCGGCAATCCACTCCAAGNTTTTTTGCTGTTTCAACCGCATGGCGCATATCGCGGTCGCTCTCTTCGCCCCGAAGGGCGAAGTTGCAATGCGCCGCAATGCATTTTCTTCCTACGGAAACAAGGGATATGAGGAGTGCGACACTGTCCGCTCCTCCGCTAAGACCCACAATGATTTTACCGGGAGGAAGCGTGTCGGTGAATTGCCGAACTTTTCGTTCAAAGTCACGGATTACCTTCATTTGTTATCCGGAAAAAGAATTGCTTTGTCCCTGGTGATAAGAGGAGCAGCGACATCCTCAGGCACGAATTTCCATGTATCTAATGTCATTGGGGTGAGAATGCCTTTCTTTTCCACCTCTTTAAGCATATAATATCTCAAATCCTGCTCTGTGGAGTTGATGATGCGTGAGGGAAGCTCGTCATGAGGTATTTTTGCCCCTTTTGTCATAAGGTCACCCCCGCCGTTGCCCCGGTAGGAATTTACTGCGACAGAATAATCCTTATCCAAATAGAAAGGTGTGCCGTCTGCCATTGAGAGAATATTAATCCTCTCGCCTTTCGGTTTGGTAATGTCCACAGTATATATTATTCCTGCCGCAGAGTCGAAATTGTAGGAAGGATGCTTGAATGAGCAATTTTCAGGAGTCGGTTTGTCGGAAGCAAACAGGAGAAGATGTTCATTGTCAAAGTCTTTTATCCAGATGCTGTACGATTCTTCAAGGTAATCCTTTATTTCTGCTCCGCTCATGCGCATGGTGTACAGCAAATTCTCATATTTATAAAGGTTGAACATGTCGCTCACCCTTACCGGACCGCTTTTGATGACAGCGTCAAATGACAGGGGAGCCGCAAAGCTGATGTCAGCTCCGGTAATATCAAGTTGCAGGCGGTGTACAAGCTCGGCGCAAGCTGAGGGACCGAAGAATGCCTCTTTGCTTGTGAAATCACCGGTTGCAGTACCGATTTCGCGTGATACGAATCCGTCAATAGTCTTGTAGCTCTCTGCAAATTCTTTCATAAAGGATTCTGACGGCTCTGTGGCTTCAAGATGGCAAATAATTCCGGATGCAGATTCTTTTTTCCATTTTCCATCCTTGTCTTTAGCCATGACCACATCAACCATAGCAATCGCGTTGGCGTTGTTTGCCGGATTCATCACGATTACCTGATTGCCCTCCGGACCAGCTATAACTTTGTTGAACAACTGGTGGTCGTGTCCGGAGAAAACAATGTCAAATCCCGGAACAGTGCGTGCAACCTGTTGTGACGCATTTTCATGGTAGTCGCCTGTTTGGCGTGAATAGTCGTTTCCGGAATGGAAGAGCCCGATTACCAAATCAGGATTCTCTTTTTCTTTTATGATTTTAACCCATTTTGCAGCGCTCTCCTCCATATCTTCAAATCGTAGCCCGCTCCATAGGTTTTCAGGTAGCCATGCAGGAATTGCAGGGGTGAGCAGTCCTAAGACAGCAATCTTTACCCCGTTTTTTTCTATTATTTTATATGGCGTGAGGTATGGCTCACCGTTGTCTGCTTTAAGGACATTAGCGCCGAGTACTGGCACTGATGTGTCAGCTATCCACCGGTCATATACGGCATGTCCGGTTTCTACATCATGGTTTCCAATTGTAGCGGCATCATATTTGAGGAAGTCATATATCCTCGATGCAATATGAGTGGTTGCTGTGTCAATAAAGTTGTAATAATAAACTGTCGGCTGACCCTGGAGTATGTCTCCGGCATCAAGAAGCAGCACATTTTCAATTCCACTGTCGTTTCTGACAGAATCGATAAAGGCAGCGGCACGCGCCATGCTCCCGCTCCAGGGAGAGCGTGTTATGAAATTGTATGGGAAAAAATTGCCGTGGACATCAGTTGTTTCAATTATGCGCAGATGAACTTTGTTGTCAGTAGCTTGCATGGGCAATGTGAATAAACAGCAACCTATTAATGTGGCGCCGAGAAATCTTTTAAAATTCATGTGGGTTTTATTGTTTTCAGACCGTTATTTTCCGCCTGTGTAAAGACATTGTATTTTACCGCCGTTGAGTTTCCCTTCAAGTTTAAGAGGAATGTGTGAGTTTTCTACTGAAATCCAGGTATATATATCATCGCTGGACTTCTTAGAGCCGTCTGTTGTGAATGTGAAACTGATTCGGTAGGTATTGTATTTTTTACCGTTTAGCGACAAGGTTTCTTCCCCATGGTACTTGATGTTGAGGAGCTCTTTCTTCTTGCCGGAGAAAATATTGATGGTTTTACTGTAACCCGGTGTTATTGAATTGAAATCAATAGCCCTGAGATAATAGAAAACGCTCAGCAGGTCAACTGTATGCCCTTCAGCCGTGAGTGAACCGGTCGATTTGACTATTTCCTTTGCATTTTTTTTGCGCCTGTATCTTTCAGTATCACCGGTAAAAATATTGCCATTGCGTGAGAATGTTACAATATCGTGTGCAAAAGAGCCCCCTTCGTACGCAATCCTTTCGTACTTATGCGGCAACATATCAGTTTTGCCTATAAACGATATAAGAGTGTCGCGGACAGAATAGAATTTGTCTGCCCACGATTCAGAGCGTGCAGTAAGTTTAGCCACATATTTGGTGCCGTTGTCTGCAATAGTCAGGGTAGCGCGTCCAGCCTGCTTGTGCACAAGACCCCATTTGAACATCACTTTGTAGTTGAGTGACTCCTTTTGGAAAGATATGTTTTCAGCAAAAGCAGGCGCACATAAAGCACAGCATACAACTGCTAGGATTAAAGTTTTAATTCTCATTGTCTTGATTTAAATTCAGGGAAGGGGAGTGCTGTCTTATATGCTTGCTCGATTCTCTTGTTTCTCCAACAATTCCGGCATACGGCAATATATCGGTCATTGCCGCCGATTTCAACCTGCTGACCAACATCCACAATGTCGCCATGCGAGTCTATTCTGGCGTTTACAATAGTTTTCCTTCCACAACTGCATGTTGATTTAATTTCATCTATGGTATCTGCAATCTCAAACAATCGGCGTGAACCTTCAAACAGGTGGGTTTGGAAATCTGTCCTCAGACCGTAGCAAATAACATTGCTGCCGAAATCATCCACTATCCTCGCAAGCTGATCCACTTGCGCCGGGGTCAAGAACTGCGCTTCATCAATGAGAAACCAGTCAATAACGGCAAGGTTTTCTTCAAAGAGCTCAGCGGCAAGCATATAAAGGTCAGTATCACCGTAAATCCACCGGCATTCGCGTTCAATGCCTATGCGTGAACGGATAACGTTTTTTGTTTCGCGAGTGTCAATTACCGGCTTGAGGCACACATATTTCATGCCTCTCTCTTCAAAGTTATATGCAGTAGTGAGCAGCAATGCCGTCTTAGCGGAGCCCATAGTGCC
>WFLX010044329.1_pt1 | contig 16453 bp, 15 predicted proteins | sample 4967041 | NCBI WGS metagenome assembly WFLX01 (sample SAMN12857096, study PRJNA449069) | gut metagenome | isolation source: stool from male and female vole | host: Microtus ochrogaster | place: USA:Florida | collected 2017 | reverse complement strand
AAATCTTTTTCATATAATGTCTATTTTTTCTGTTATTGATGTCTATTATTTATTGATGGTGTTTTGATTATTTTTTGATAAACCATCCGATATATGCTATTCCGATGGCAAATTCATTTTCGGAATTGTATGGTCCCTTACCAAAGACTGACGCCGTGCCGATCTGTCGAGTAGTATAATCAGACTTGATNACGAGATTGGGGAGTGCNAACCAGTTGAGTCCTACTTGCCATTGGCTCACTTCAAGGCGCTTGTCCATTGTGGTCTTTCCGGCGCCGCGATATTGAGGATTATAATATTCATATCTTGCGTAGGGATATATCACCGGGCATTTCCCTTTGATGAAATGGTGAATGTTGAGACCCACTTCCGCGCCGTAACTGAGTGCATTCTTGGCTATCGGTATCAGGCGGCTGTAAGGCGACTTGTTGGAGAGCAAGCGATTGGCTTCATTTAATTTTTCGGTATTTCCGATGTAGCCGTAAGTTACGTTGGCACGCGCCGTGAGGAATCTGCATTTATATTGAGCGTCCCATGTGCCAATCGCTACGGGAATACGTCCCACTGATGAGTAAGTGTGCTCTTTATCGGAATTGCTTCCGGCATCGTTGCAATAATAGAATGATACACCGGTGCGTAGTCCGGGGACGCCTTGATAGTCAAGCCTGGCTACGTAAGCCGGGGAGGTGAAATTATCTACCTCAAAGAGCCCTTGCTTGCCTGGAGCTATCCATTGATTTCTGTCAAAACCGTTGGCATTGAGACCGGCCACGATCATGGCTTGATAGTCAAAGCGTGTAAATCTGCGTCCGAACGAACCGAAAAATTCGATACCTGTTTCATGCCATGTGGATGGCAGAATGGTAGTCTCTGCCTGTGGACGAACTGTGCCAAAAAAGTTGATAGGTTCGTGATGAGCGTTGGTCAGACCTACAGGCACTATGATATGTCCGGCTCTTACATTGAATTGGGGAATTATAAGGCGTGTGATATGCAATTGCTCAAGTGCCACTTCGCCACCCTTTTCTATTTCTGTCTCATACTCACCGTTTTCGCTACTTTCAAGTTCGATAGCAGAGCCTACACCGCCCGCTTCAAATTCTATTTCAGCTCCGAGTATCCACTTAGGATTGAATTTGTAATCGAATGCCAGAGTGAAGCGGGGTATGGAGATGGTGTTGCGATGTGTGCGTGTGCTGCCTGTGGATGTTCCCGCAAAACGATTGATGCCATAATCTTTGAATGCAGCCACCACTTCTCCATAGCCACCGAAACGAAATTTGCGATAGCCGGCAGTGTCAGCGTTTGTGGCCGGGAGAGGTTGCCGTATATCATTGTCGGCGTTAACGCCATAGGCATCACAAGCCGAGAGGACGGCGATGACAAAGAGTATTGAAATGAGATTTATACGCTTCATTGTATTTTTGATTTTGATGCAAAATTACAATGAGCAAAAAAGGAGTGCAATACTCAAAAATGGGATAAATTAAGGCGGCAGAGGGGAGAAATCCGGGGTATTAAGACCACTGCGTTAGCATTATTTGTGGAAAGGGGTCTGCCTCATATATTGGAGGATACCTCCTTAATATCTATTATATTATGTAGGATAGCGAAGATTGTAAGGCCCGCGGGTGAATGGATATCCAGTTTGGCGGAGATATTGCGTCGGTAAGTGGTGACGGTATGAATGGAGAGAAAAAGATGGGAAGCGATTTCCTTATTTGACATTCCTTTGGCAACGCATCTGAGCACTTCCTTCTCTCTATCAGTCATTAAGTCGATAAGCCGAGGTTCTGCCGATTGGCTTGATTGCGTGTCTGACTGAGCACTCGAGGCAAGTTGCAACTTCCTTTCAAGTTTTTCTACAGCGGGCACAAACAACGTGTTTTCAATTTGGCAATGGTTAGTAAGTTCTTGTCCGCAGTATATGATGTCCATTAGAGCCGACGTTAGGATCTCGTTACCTTTTACATGATAGTGGCGAATGAAGATGTCTTTTAGTTCATCAAGTTTTTCGGCCATACTGCCATGATTGATGGAATATAACGTAATGCGGAAATTATCCTGTATTTTACCCTCCAGAAGATTGCTTACGTAGGTGTATACCTGATCGTTCTCATTCTGCATATGATTACGCACCTCTTGCACGTAATCATCGTAAAACTTCAATAGCAGAAATGCAATATCATTAACATCGTTGCAATTTATGGCTTCTANAANCTTNTGTCTGATAGCNGTNNGAAGNTAGNCANGAANNTGAGTATGGGCTTTTNGAAGATATCCCATAAGAGATGGCAAGGAAATTTCATATCCGGCATACGGCAAGTCGCAAAGGAAATTGCACACAGCTAAAAGAGATGGAGCATCCACGCCATCCTCTTTGCAGGCTTCATTGACGGTCAAGTCGCCGAAGCCAAACGACATTCCGAAGCGACTGAGCACGCCGAGGAGCTGAGGATGCTCCTCTATAACAAGGCGTAATTTGTCTTCGCCGGTAATTGCATTCCTTGTGTTTGCCATAATAGCGGGTTTATATACTCATTTTGGGTATATCTGTTAGTTTGATTTGCAAAGTTACTAATCTAAAAAGATGATTACAATACCTAAAAATGGGTATTCTTGATGTCAAAGCCGGCTATGTGGTGAAGTACATGGTGTATTTTAGGAGAGGCGACAAATTTTTTCAGAAGCGCGTCTGTCTCGGTTTTCAATTCCTTTGCAAGCCTCGCGGAGATTTGTCTGAGCAGATAATGAAGCACTCTGAGTGAGGACTCAAGATTGTGGGTATTGCCGTGTTTTAAGTCCGCCGGTTTACGGTGTAACTCCACCGGTGCATGGAACGCATACATCACGTTGCCGTGGGCACAACTATTTCGCAGGGCGCGCATTGCCTCAAGATAATTGTCGAAAATGTCCGGGTTGTCAATGCCGAAATGGCGGGATATTTCACTGCGCAGTTGATGAGAATGGAGGGATGAATAGAGATTGCAGACAGCACCGAAGGTTACAAATTCAAGGGTCTTCCACGCGGGAGCAAATTTATCGCGAGGGAAGCGGCGGTGATGCAATATTATATCATCGTTGAGCTTGCGCAACGGCAGATAAATTGCTTTTTCAAAATTGGCAGCATGCTGCTTGCTGACTACGTTTGTGTCGACAAACCAGTGAGGCGATTCAGGGTGTCGCGTAGAGACATGATATATTACGTACGTGCGAAATGCCGTCTCAAATCGCTCAAGCATTCTCATCAGCATATTTCGCAGATTGAAGTCAAAGGCATACAGCATCAGAGCGTCCTCAAACCGTNTCCNCTCNNTGAATCGATGGTCTTCAGCGAGAAGGTCTGGATAGCGCCTTTCGAAAGGAAACCAATACAGAGAGAGACGATACCATCCGATTTCAAGGATGATATCGCGAGCCTTGGCCTCATCATCGATTATCATGCCTCGTTTCCGAAGCAAATTAATCTGCTGTTGAATCGGTTTTGCGCGTCTTCCCATAAACTCTAAACTCTAATTCCTGATTTCCACTACGTAAGCATCCTCCGAATATTCCAATACTCTTGCTTTAATGTCATTCTCAAAAAAATGCAGTGCCAAGGCCGGAGCAGAGGGGAGAAGGTCGGCTGTGCTTTTCTTTTCACCGTGGATGTGATTTACAAAACTTTCGTCATTCGGAAAGGCGATATATATTCTTCCACCGGTATTAAGATGGTAATCCCTTAGTGTTTTGAGAGTGTCAATCGGGTATTGGAGATGAGGGTAGACGCAATACAATATGATTTTGTCATATTGTTCAGCTGGCATTCTCTCCTCAAAGTCAGCGAGCAGAAAAGTGAGGTTGACGCTTGGCTCTGCATATTTGGTTTTTGCAATATCCAGCATCCCCTGAGAGCCGTCAATGGCTGTAACAGACCCCTCGGAACCAACGCGTTCCAATAAATAGGGGATAAGTACGCCGGTGCCGGTGCCTAAATCTGCAATGTCCACTCCCGGACGAATATCCATCAAATCAAGAATATGATTAATTCTAACCGGCAATGACCGCACCTCCATATCGTCCCATGTGGGAGCAATGTTGTTGAAAAAGTTTATTTCTTCCGGAGTCATATCAAGTTCCTATTAATAATCATCGTCGTCCAGATCATCATCAAGATAATCGTCATCATCAAGATAATCGTCGTCCAGGTAGTCATCGTCGTCGTCCAGGTAGTCATCGTCGTCGTCCAGGTAGTCATCGTCGTCGTCCCATTCAGTTGCGTCCAACTCTTCTTCGTAATAATTGTCAAAATCATCGATATCCATCTCAATATCGAAGGCTTTATCCTCCAGATATGAAAGGTGGTCTTCGAGTTCTTCGCGTCTTTCTTCAAGCTCTTGGTATTGCTCAGAGTCCGGATCTAACGTAGAGAGTTCACTATCAAGGTCATCAATTCGATCTTCAATATTTTCACATCTTTTTCTGAGTCTTTTAAGACGTTTATTATTAACAACCGGCGATTTCTCGCTCTTGCTTCCAAATATACTTTGTGCCATCAGGCCCAAACCAAGATATGTCCAAAATCCCATATAGAAATAATATTAAATTGGGGGTGATTGAAAAAATCAAGCGAGGTAAACCTTCTGTGCGTCCTTCATCTCTTGCAGTGTCAAGAACGTCATTCTGCACCATGTCTCCCCGAGAAGCACTGATATATTTGCAAATCTAACAATATTTCTCTTAATCCACAAGTTTTTTAACTCATCCCTTTAGCCCCCTTTTTCCCGGCGTGAGTTAATGTGCAAAGGAAAATACGCGGTCTGTTGAATCTGAATTATTAATATAACTGATAAACGCTTTAAATTATCAGTAATATTATATAAAATATCAGTAATATATTTATTAATTATAAAATAATGGATATAAAATTTAAGGAATTTTAATAGATTTGCAGAAAATTTTACTCGTCATGTTAAACATTAATAGACATTAAAATGGTACGAATGAATAAAGGATTACTTATTGTCTCTGCCTCATTAATGGCAATGCAGATGCCGACGAGAGGCTCTGAGGCTCCCGATACAGTATTTTTGCCAGGTGTTGAGGTTAGCGCTACAGGTAAGAGCAACGTTATGTTGCTTCCGCTTAACGTACAGACTATCAGTGACGCCACTATCAATAAATCAGCTGAAATATCTCTTCTGCCTGTCTTACAGTCTCAAGTGCCGGGGCTTTTTGTGACAGAGCGTGGTTTTGCAGGATACGGAGTATCTACCGGGTCTGCCGGAACGGTAAATATTCGCGGTGTGGGCCAATCCAATAAAGTCCTCTTTATGATCGACGGCATGCCGCAGACTGCCGGTTTGTTCGGTCACTCACTTCCGGATGTCTATAATGCTGTAGGAGTAGCAAAGGTGGAAGTGGTAAAGGGCCCGTCGTCTCTTCTATACGGTTCGGGAGCGATGGGTGGCTCGGTAAATATCATCACTCACCGTCAGCATCAGGAAGGGTGGAGTGGAAATGCACGCGCTGCTTTTGGCTCATTCAATACTCAGCGTTTCAATTTGACTACAGGATATAAAAAGGGTAAATTTGAAGCTAACGTAGCCGGACTGCTTAACCGCTCGAATGGCAATCGTGCCAACTCTGCTTACTGGGATGCGAGTGAATTGATGCAACTCAAATATGAAGCAGACAGTCACTGGACAGTTGGCGCCATGACAGAACTCAATCAGGCGGATGCTCATTATCCGGGCACAGAACAAGTGCCTATGAATAATATGCAGACGTATGCTTTTCGAGGTTCTTCCGCTGTATATGCGAATGATAATTACGGTATAGCGCACGGTGGAGTGCAGGCTTTTGTTACATGGGGCAATCACAAGATAGATGATGGCTATGAGGCGAACGTAGAGGGAGCAGAAGCAATGGATAATTACCTGTTTCATTCCACAGACTATAATGTCGGCTTGAGCCTTTATCAGACCATGCATTTCTGGCAAGGCAACGATCTGAGTGCCGGACTCGACTTTCANCANTGGGGCGGTCATTCCTGGAACACGNTGAANGCTGACNATGCTGNTGTANAAGGTGNGAAAAAGNGCNTGGATGNGGTCGGTGCNTACCTCATGATGCAGCAATCCTTCTGGGGTGATATCCTCTCAATCAATGGAGGTGTCCGTCTGCAACACGGTTCTACATACGGCAATGAATGGATACCTCAGGCAGGCCTTATCGTGCGTCCGTATCAAGGTGGCTCAGTAAAATTCTCGTTCGGTCGCGGCTTCAGAGCGCCGAATATCCGCGAACTCTATATGTTCAAGCCGGCCAACCCTGACCTGAAGCCTGAGTCAATGTATAATTATGATGTTGAGTTACGTCAGTACCTGCTCGATAATCGCCTCAATCTCGGTCTGTCGCTCTATTATATCAATGCGAAGAATATGATTCAGCCCATCATGGTGGATGGCNGAATGAAGAATATGAATACCGGTAAGTTTATCAATAAAGGTATAGAATTTGATGCTTCATTCCGTATCAATGATATGTGGAATGCCGGAGTTTCATACGCTTATCTTCATTCGTCCAACAAGGAATTGCAATATGCGCCCAAAAATATGGTTAACGCACATGTGGATTTTACACCCGGTGATCTGAGTGTCACACTTGAAAATCAGAATATCTTCGGCTTGAAGAATGGTGCGCCGCAAAATGTGTCGACTGCTTATTCCTTACTCAACCTTCGCGTGGCATATACTTTCCACAGCAAGTGTGATATTCGCCCCTTCCTGAAGCTTGACAATATCACTGACCATCATTACGAGATAATTTACGGATGTCCGATGCCCGGTGTCACTATCTTGGGTGGCGTCGAACTCCAGTTCTAAAAATCTCCATTTCTAAGAATTTAGTATCCGTCAATGGTGAATCTGTCCGATGGCTGTTAAGATCCGACTTTCAATATTCTATCTGCTGCAGTTTGCAGTATGGGGTTGTTATCTGACAAGCCTCGGACAGTTTCTGGGCGGTGCAGGCCTGGGTAATGACATCTCCTGGTTTTATGCAGCCGTAGGAATAGTATCTCTTGTGATGNCCGCNTTGATGGGANATGTCTCCGACCGATATGTTGCTCCCGCNAGGCTTCTCTNTCTCTGNCATACCTTNGCAGCTACGTTTATGGCCGGTCTGTGGCTCTATTCATCGTTCAGTGAAAAACTCTCTTTTTGGCCAACCTTCTGTCTCTATTTATGTTTCCTCTCTCTCTATCTTCCCACGATAGCCTTGTCCAATACGATGTCCTTTCGTGTTCTTGCTCAGAGAGGAGAAGACTCCTTGCGCTCCTTTCCAAAGATAAGGATTTGGGGGACGGTAGGCTTTGTCGCTGCAATGTGGTTTGTAAATTCCTTTTATTTTCACGACGGTGCATGGGGCTTCACAATGTCAGATTTGAATGAATACGGTAGATACAGATTTCAGTATACCAACGGTCAATTGTTGGCATCATCAATAATCGGTGTGTTGACAGCCCTGTATTCACTCTCACTTCCCAAATCAGAAATTTCAAGCAAGAGTAAAGCGGAGGATTCAGAGAGGCTGGTGGATATTTTAGGATGGCGACGCTTTAACCTGCTACGAGACCCTCGTCTGAGAACATTTCTCATTTTTGCAATTCTCGCCGGTGTCTGTCTTCAGATTTCCAATGGCTTTGTGACTCCCTTCATCACTCATTTTGCTGCGTTATCGGAATATGCTGCCAATGGCGTGGCTGCCAATGCCACGATGCTCTTTTCCATCTCGCAGATCTCTGAGGCGCTCTGTATCCTTCTGGTGGGGATATCGTTACGTCGATATGGCATAAAAGCAGTATTGGTGATGGCCATGATGGCTTGGAGTGTGCGCTTTGCCGGTCTTGCACTTGGCAACCCCGCCGACGGATTATGGCTGCTCATCGTCTCGATGATAGCATACGGTGTGGCATTCAATTACTTCAACATAGCCGGAGCGATGTATGTGGATCGCATGACAGAAACGGGTATCAAGGGGTTTGGACAAGGTGTGCTGATGCTTATGTCGAATGGCGTGGGAGCAACGTTGGGTATGTTCTTAGCCGGCAACGTCGTCAATTATTTCTGTCATTGGGAGATGATGAATACTGCACAAGGCATGGGACGGTTCTTTATGGGAGACTGGTCGACGGTATGGTGGATCTTTGCTGCTTATTCTTTAGCCGTAGCCATCCTAATCTTAATCGGTTTTCACGGGAATAAGAAAAAGGAGTCTAAGTCTCCAAAACTTAGTCATTGATAGAGGGTCATATACAGACTCAGCCTTGGCNGATGGTCAGAATGAGATATTGTGNCTGATGAGTATTTCTCGCAGCCGATAAATTTNGTTTTGAGCNTCGATATTTTTTGCTGTCATAAGGTCAAGACGTTCTTGAAGAGTCATGGNTTTTTCCGATAACGATTCGTTTCGNTCCAGCAGTCTTCCAATGCNTTCCTGNAGTTCGTCNATTTTCTTGTGATGTAATTCATGGTTATGAGTGTCCGACTCATGCTCATGCGAATGAAAAATACGAAGTATTTTCGCCATCATATCCGGCTCTGAGAGTTTCTCCTCGGGGGAATGATTGGAGTAGGGAGCTGCTGTGGAGCAACTATAACGTGCCAGTTCTTCTTCCCCGAATATCTCAAGAAGCCTGCCGAGCCGGTTTTTGGGCAGTCGGCTCTTCCCGTTTTCGATGGCAGAGAGAAAACTCTGACGCATATCAAGCTGGTCAGCCAATGTCTGTTGGTTGATGCGATGAGCTTTGCGCAAAGCTGCCAAGTCGATTTTTTCTGTCTCTATATTCATGCCAATGCAAATCTAACGAATTCATGCCAATGCAAATCTAATGAAAAATCTTTAATAGACCACATTTTTTGTGGAATGTGGTCTTAATTCAATGCAAAGGCAATGATATTTCGGGTATTTTTGGTCAATTCGTGTAATTTAATTAATTTTGTTGTGCGGTGGAATGCCGTCTTAAGACCCCTTTCCACAAAAAATGTTAACGCAGGGGTCGCAGATGTGCCCCGGATTTGGCCTTGCAGTGCGATGGAACATAGCGGGCTATGTGACTGAGCCAAAAGGTCAAAGGCGGGGTGCAGCTGCGAGAAAGGGGTATTTTTTAACATAATTGAATTTAAATTTTATTAAGAATTTTGATGTTTATATATAAAATTTTTCTTACCTTACAGCGTCTTTTCGGCGCCTTTCGCCCATCTCTCCGGTCACTATGCTCGCATAGCTCCCTCCGAGATAACCGAAATTCACTCGAAAATACGCTGCCCCTGCGTTAACATTTTTTGTGGAATGGGGTCTTAAATTGTCTAAAATATTAGAAAGTCATGGCAAAACAAGAAGATGTCTTCAAGACGATAGTGGCTCACGCCAAAGAGTATGGATTTGTGTTTCAGTCATCAGAGATTTATGATGGCCTTTCTGCCGTATATGATTACGGTCAGAACGGCGTGGAACTTAAAAATAATATAAAGCGATATTGGTGGGAGGCAATGACCATGTTGCATGATAATATAGTGGGTATTGACTCGGCGATCTTCATGCATCCCACTATATGGAAAGCCTCCGGCCATGTTGATGCCTTCAATGATCCTTTGATTGACAATAAGGATTCTAAGAAGCGCTATCGTGCTGACGTTCTTATCGAAGATAAGATAGCAAGCTTTGACGAGAAAATCAATAAGGAGGTGGCTAAAGCAGCCAAGCGTTATGGCGACAGTTTTGATGAGGCGATGTTCCGTCAGACTAATCCCCGCGTGCTTGAGCATCAGCAGAAGCGCGACGAACTTCACTCTCGCTTTGCAGCGGCAATGAATGCCAACGATCTTGAAGACCTCAAGCAGATAATACTCGACTATGAAATTGTAGACCCTATCAGCGGTACCCGTAATTGGACTGATGTGCGCCAGTTTAATCTGATGTTCAAGACAGAGATGGGCTCCACGGCCGATGGCGCTATGGAGGTTTATCTCCGTCCCGAGACTGCTCAAGGTATTTTCGTCAACTATCTCAACGTACAGAAGACGGGCCGCATGCGCATACCCTTCGGAATAGCGCAGATAGGCAAGGCCTTCCGTAATGAAATTGTAGCACGCCAGTTTATTTTCAGAATGCGCGAGTTTGAGCAGATGGAAATGCAGTTTTTCGTGCGTCCCGGTGATGAATTAAAGTGGTTTGACTTCTGGCGCAAGCATCGCCTCGAATGGCATAAGGCGCTCGGTCTCGGTGATGAGAAATATCGCTACCATGACCACGAGAAATTGGCTCACTACGCCAATGCCGCTACAGACATAGAATTTGAAATGCCTTTCGGATTTAAGGAGGTGGAGGGTATCCACTCCCGTACGAATTTCGACCTCTCACAGCATGAGAAATTCTCCGGTAAGAAAATACAGTANTTCNANCCGGAACTCAATGAAAGTTACGTGCCCTACGTCATCGAGACTTCCATCGGTGTAGACCGGATGTTTCTTACAGTGCTCTGTTCCTGCTACGAAGACCAGGATCTCGGAAACGGCGAACGTCGCGTAGTGCTCCATTTCCCCCCGGCACTTGCCCCGGTGAAATGTGCCGTGTTACCTCTCGTCAAGAAGGATGGCCTTCCTGAAAAGGCTNGTGAGANACAGCATCGTCTCCGCNTCGATTTCACATGCCAGATGGACGAAAAAGACTCCATCGGCAAGCGTTATCGCCGCCAGGATGCCATTGGCACACCCTTCTGCATAACCGTAGATCATCAGACACTCGAAGATAACACAGTGACGCTTCGTCATCGTGACTCCATGGAGCAGCAACGTGTCAACGTCGATGACCTGGAAAGAATTTTGAGTGATAAGGTCAATCTGAATACACTGCTAAAAAAACTTCTGTAATTGATAAAATAATAATATGAANAAAATAATATTTCGTATAATTGCCTTAGNGACAATCATTACCGCCTCCANGGGCTTGACGAGCTGTAACTATAACGGACTCGTAGAGCAACAGCAGAACGTAGATCAGGCTTGGGCAGAAGTGGAAAACCAATATCAACGTCGTGCGGATCTTATACCTAATCTGGTCAACACGGTCAAGGGTTATTCCAAGCATGAGAGTGAGACACTCGAGAAGGTTACTCAGGCTCGTGCTCAGGCTACATCCATCAATATCAATGCCGAAGACCTCAACGAAGAGACGCTCGCCAAATTTCAGCAGGCTCAAGACAATCTGTCAGGTGCTCTCAAATCGCTCCTCGCAGTAACTGAGGCATATCCCGACTTGAAGGCCAACGAAAACTTCATGAACCTTCAGGCTCAACTCGAGGGTACGGAAAACCGTATCACCATCGCCAGAAGAAACTATACTCAGGCCGTGCGCGATTATAACACGGATATAAAGAAATTTCCGACCAATATCTATGCCGGATGGTTTGGATTTAAGCCCAAACCGCAGTTTGCCGCTGCTGCCGGAGCCGATAAGGCGCCTGAAGTAAGTTTCTAACACTTAAATTATCAGTCTTTAATAAATGCAAAGAAAATCATTTATATATGCTCTCGGGGCACTTCTCTTGTGCCTGAGTCTCACTTCTTGTTTCAATGATGATGACGATGATAAATTTGACAAGAAGGAGTGGACTGACCGCAACGAAGCATACGTGGCGGAGGCTGAGCAGAGCGGTGAGTATGTCACGCTTACCCCTCCGTGGGCTCCGCAAGCCATCTCGCTTGTAAAATGGCACAATGACCGGGCACTGACTGCAAAAAATCTCTCTCCGCTCGATAATTCGTTGTGTGACGTGAAATACGAATGCTCCGATATCGACGGCAAGCTTATAGACTCTTCTTATAAGAATACTGTCTATGGAGATTCTATCTACAGGTCCCGGCCGTCAGCAAATGTCACCGGCTTTTGGTATCTCGTCACCCAGATGCATGTCGGTGACAGTGTGACTGCTATTCTGCCCGCCATTTCTGCTTACGGAAATGTGAAATATGGAGAAATACACCCCAATACTACCTTGATATATCGTATCAAACTGGTAGGTATTCCCGCTTACGAGATACCTCTCGGTAAATAGTAACTATCCCGCATTTAAAACTGTTAGAAATGAAACTGTCAGCAGTTTGTGTGAAGTCAGCCTTTGGTGCTTTGGCACTGGCGGCTGTCTTTGCTTTTGTCTCTGCCACTGCCAAAGAGACTACTCTTCCTTCAGTAAAGAAGTCAAGTGTTATCAGTATTAAATCGCCTCTTGTCCCTGACTCTGTCGACAGGGATGTCAATGCCTTTAAAACTACTGATTTGATGAAGTCAATAGTGCCTGCAAGGACTTCATTTTTCAGCGACGAGTCTCAGGATTGGACCACAATTGTTCCCGATACTGCCGGATATTTCAAGTTGGACTTAGACAAATCAGAAGGCTCTGACCGGAATCAGGTGAAAATACAGAAACTCACCGCTACACTCCGCCCGGACAGTTATTTCAACGGTTCGCTTAAGATAAAGACTCCATATGCTGCCACGCTTTATGTGGATGGTGAGAAAAAAGGGGAGAAGTTATCGCTTGATTCCGTGCCCGGTGAACTGAAGGAGACGCTTCATCTCCTGCCCCACAGAGATGTCAAGATTGAGATACATCTCCTCAACGATCAAAATTTGACCGACTCCTCATCCGATGTGGCAATAATGCTTGATCCCGCTGAGGATTCCAAGGATGTCGCTGTCACATACAATCCGGAGAAGGGGGTATACAACATTATGGCCACAGTCATAGCGCCGCGCGTCGCCTCAGTCAAGTTGAGTCCGGATGGAAAATACATGTTAGTCTCCACTTCGGAAACAACCGACGGCAAGAATTATACATATACCTATGATATACGTAGGTGTACTGACGGGAAAGTAATCTCAATGAATGTAGGCGCCGGACTCTCATGGATGAAAGGGGAATCCTCCGTTTTACTTCGCAATAAGGATAATGCTGACGGAACGTTTGATATAGAGGCCCTTGATTATCCTTCAATGAAAGTATCTGTTTTGGCTTCCCGACTTCCTGCTGATGCTAAAGATTATTATATGTCTCCTGCCGGCGACTATCTGATTTTTGAGAATAGAGTGGAAGGCGAGAAACCCTCCGGCACAATGCGCCGCGTTCTCAATCCGGATGACAGAATGCCCGGTAATCGCGACCGTACATATCTTAGCATGATACGCTTTGAAGACGGAATAGTGCGCCCGCTCACTTACGGAGGTGTCTNGTCTTCGCTCGCATCCATNAGCGGAGATGGCAGGAAGATACTCNATATCACAAGCAGAGAGACTCCGTCACAGTATCCTTTCTATGATATGAGTCTGATACAGNTNGATGTCAATACACTNCAAAATGACACGCTGCTGCACCACGAACCGAGCATGATGACTGCCANATATTCTCCGGATGGCAAAAGNGTCTTTGTGNCAGCCGGCCNTTNCTTCTATAACGGTATAGGTGCTGATTGTGGCAACCATCCTATCCCGAATGATTTTGATATCCAGGGATATGTGTATGATATTCCGAGTGGCCGGATGAAATCCATGACGCGGGATTTTGACCCCTCGATCTATGGCAATCCTGTTTGGAATAGAGCGGACGACAACATTTATTTTATGGCTCAGACCGGATTTGATATGAAGGTATTCCGTCTTAATCCTAATGGCGGCAAAATAGAGGAGTTGCCCATGGAGTTAGACTATGTCCGCAATTTCAGCATGGGCAATGAGGAGACTCGCTATCTTGCTTATACCGGTATGTGCTATAACGATATGGGAAAGGCATATTTGCTGGATATAAAGAGTGGCCGCTCAACGCTGATTGCCGATCCTGCATCCGACCTTATTGCTGCCACGGATTTCGGCGACTCCAGGATGTGGAGTTTTACCGCTCAGGATGGCACTCTGATAGAAGGCACTGTTACGTTGCCGCCCGATTTTGACCCCTCTAAGAAATATCCTCTCATTGTATATTATTATGCCGGCACTACGCCCACTACGCATACCAATCATTCCCCCTATTCTCCGCCACTCTTCGCTTCTTACGGATATGTGGTCTACGCTGTCAATCCCTCCGGCTCGATTGGTTACGGACAGGAATACTCAGCGCGTCATGTCAATGCCTGGGGTGAACGCACTGCCGATGAAATAATCTATGGGACTCAGGAATTCTGCAAGGCTCATCCTTTTGTAGACACCACTAAGATAGGATGTATCGGAGCAAGTTACGGCGGGTTTATGACTCAATTGCTCACCACAAAGACCGACATCTTCGCGGCTGCTGTTTCGCATGCCGGTATTTCCAACGTTACTTCATATTGGGGTGAGGGTTATTGGGGCTACAGTTACAACAGCGTGGCTGCCGCCAAGTCTTATCCCTGGAGCAATCCCGAGGTATTCACGCGCAACAGTTCTCTCTTTAATGCCGATAAAATACACACTCCGTTATTGCTGCTGCATGGCACGGTAGATACCAACGTGCCGATCGGTGAAAGTATCCAACTCTTTAATGCTCTCAGGATTCTGGGCCGTGACGTGGAATTTGTTACAGTAGAAGGTGAAAATCATATCGTGATGGATTTCCAGAAACGTAAGGAGTGGCACGCCACGATTATGGCTTGGTTTGAGAAATGGCTTAAAGGTGATTCCCGCTGGTGGAAAAGTATATATGGAGAGAAGTAATCGGCGCTTACGTTCCGAATTCTTTCATCAGAACAGACAATATTAAGAGAAAAATGAAATATATCTATATCAAAGTGATGGCTGCGTTAGCCATAGTAGTTATGTTAACTTCTTGTGGGGGTAACTCTACAAATGAAGATGGTAGTGTTAAGGAGAGCCAGGCGCAGATAGATTCAGCCCGCAATGCCGGCAGAGAGGCTGCGCGTAAAATAATAGTCAGCGAATGGAAGGACTCCATGCAGTTTCAGAAGGCCGTCCTGGAGGCGCGTGCTCAAAAGAGCGTGTATGAGATGGCCAAACGTCAGCAGAGCGTTGCAGCGTTTGACAGTGCATTTATCTCCACTATCCGTGCCACTCGTCCCGACCTTTCCAAGCAACTGGACAGGTGATAAATGACGGTATCATAAGGCACTCCCTGCAATAGTCAGCAGCCAATCCCTATGCCAAAGAGTGCATAGTCATAAAGGCAGGGATCTTCAGGACGGAGTGTGCGACATTGCTGCGTCAACATTTCCACAGTCTTGCGGTCATCGGCCTTTCGAGTAATCAGGCCGAGATCCCGCGCCGTATTGCCGACATGGACGTCCAGCGGTAGGTAAAGCTGACTTTTATCTATGCTTTTCCATACTCCGAGGTCTACAATCCCATCATCCCTGACAAGCCATCTCAGAGCCATGTTCACTCGTTTCAGCGCCGTCGTTTTCAGGTTCTGGGGGAGTCCGCGGTTGTCAGTCACCCCGCCATTGGCCTCTTTGGTGATTCTATTGATGGCTTCTACAAGATGCCATGCCGGTGCCTCTGATTTCCCGGCTCCGATCCGGGCAGAAAAATTATCAAGAGTATCAAATCGCGTGTAAATCTCTCTCAGACCACGAAGGAGATGCTTCATGTTGTGAGCAAAAAATGTACGGTGGATGTTCAGCTCATCCGGTAAATCTTCATATCCTTCCTCCATTACATATTTGTAGGGAGCATGCTCCATGAGATTTTGTATCTTTTCGCAGTCACGGCATATCATTTTGCGATTGCCCCAGGCAATTATGGCCGAAAGGAGCGCAGCGATTTCTATATCGCGGAGGTCTGAGTATCTCCTTGGAAATTGCACCGGGTCATTATCTATGAATTCCGGGCGATTGATCCGGGAGGCCTCCGTATCCAGAAGATCGCGGATATCGTTACAAACAGGAGGTAGTATATCCTTCATATCGTCATGGTGTTTCAGGGCTTGATACGCACGGGTAGCGACTCTCTGTTCATGCGGTCGAGCGCTGTGACGGCAAAGGTCATGCCCTCCACGCTTGCCGGATCCGTATCATCGCTTATGAGCACTCTGGTAAAANGAGTCATCGCGATAANNGTCTGAGAGTCGGAGATATNCTCGCTNTNCTCGCCGGGATAAAATTGATAGANTNCGAATTTAGTCTGGTCGGTGGCNGNCTGATGTCTGCCCGTCGGGGCCGGCTCCCATGTAAGGAAGGTGCGCCCTCCCGTGCGCTCTATTCTTAAATCGCGTATCTTTTCCGGTCTTATCTTCTGATCTCCGAAAGCAGGCGGCAATGCAATGGTGGATTGATATTTAAGCGCCAGTGAGTCGGCCACGCCCTTATTATTGTCGGTGACCCAATATCCGTGCCACCATACATTTCCTCCCACGTTTGGAAGCATGCTGCTGAGTCTCACCTGTGTGTCAAGTCCGTTGTTGTCATGATTCCCCTGATCGGCAGCTGCC
>WFLX010027333.1_pt1 | contig 16453 bp, 8 predicted proteins | sample 4967041 | NCBI WGS metagenome assembly WFLX01 (sample SAMN12857096, study PRJNA449069) | gut metagenome | isolation source: stool from male and female vole | host: Microtus ochrogaster | place: USA:Florida | collected 2017 | reverse complement strand
GTCGACGTATTCGGCCTCGAAGCATTCCTTCCCGGCTCGCAGATCGACGTTAAACCCATTCGCGACTACGACATCTTCGTGGGCAAAACCATGGAATTCAAAGTCGTTAAAATCAATCCTGAATACAAAAACGTTGTGGTTTCGCACAAGGTGCTCATCGAGGCTGAACTCGAACAGCAGAAGAACGAAATCATGTCGAAACTCGAAAAAGGTCAGGTTCTCGAAGGTACCGTTAAAAACATCACCGCTTACGGCGTATTCATCGACCTCGGCGGCGTAGACGGTCTGATCCACATCACCGACCTCAGCTGGGGCCGCGTTTCGCACCCGAGCGAAGTTGTTGAACCCTTCCAGACCCTCAACGTTGTTATCCTCGACTTCGACGACGAGAAGAAGCGTATTGCTCTCGGCCTGAAGCAGCTCCAGCCCCATCCCTGGGATGCCCTCGACGCAAACCTGCAGGTTGGCGACAAGGTAAAAGGCAAAGTAGTCGTTATGGCTGACTATGGTGCATTCGTTGAAGTGGCTCCCGGCGTAGAAGGCCTGATCCACGTTAGCGAAATGACCTGGAGCCAGCACGTACGCTCCGCCCAGGATTTCCTGAAGGTAGGCGACGAAATCGAAGCTGTTATCCTTACCCTCGACCGCGAAGAACGCAAGATGAGCCTCGGCCTGAAGCAGCTCAAAGCTGATCCCTGGGCTGACATCGAAGTTCGCTTCCCCGTTGGCAGCAAGCACACCGCAAAAGTTCGCAACTTCACCAACTTCGGCGTGTTCGTTGAACTCGAAGAAGGCGTTGACGGTCTGATTCACATTTCTGACCTCAGCTGGACCAAGAAAATCAAACACCCCTCGGAATTCACCCAGATCGGTGCTACCATCGACGTTCAGGTTCTCGACATCGACAAAGACAGCCGTCGCCTGAGCCTCGGCCACAAGCAGCTCGAAGAAAATCCCTGGGATGCTCTCGAAGCTGATTATGCCGTTGGCACCGTACACCAGGGCACCATCACCGAGCTCGTTGACAAGGGTGCCGTAGTTTCTCTCGGCGAAGGCATCGAAGGCTTTGCAACTCCCCGTCATCTCGTTAAGGAAGACGGCTCGCAGGCCAAGGTTGGCGAAACCCTCGACTTCAAGGTAATTGAATTCAACAAGGACAGCCGCCGCATCATCGTTAGCCACAGCCGCATCCACGAAGATGAAACCAAGGCTGAACGCAAGGCAGAACGCAAGGCTCGCGCAACCCGCGCTCCCCGCGCCGAAGAAACCGCAGCTATCCCCGCTCCCGAAAAGACCACTCTCGGCGACCTCGAAGCACTCGCTGCCCTGAAGGAAAAACTCTCGCAAGGAGAATAATCCAACCGTTGATCTCCCCCGCCGGATACGGCGGCTATAACACTCCGAGCCCTACGCGACACTCACGTGGCGTAGGGCTTGATATGTGAATTGCGCGGCCGATATTGCCGGAATGCGCATGAACTCAACATTTCAGAGAATTTTTAGCCCTGAAAATTTGCGTAATTGTCGAAAAATTCGGATATTTGCACTCGCAATAGCGCTATATCACCCACGCTCTTACACAATGACATTAGTTTAAAACTCTATAAATTAAAATATTAACCAAAAAATGACAAAAGCAGACATCGTAAGCGAAATCGCTAAGACCACCGGTATTGACCGCGCAAACGTGCTCGAAACCGTTGAAAAGTTTATGGAAGTTGTTAAAGACTCTCTCATCAGCGGCGAAAACGTATATCTCCGTGGCTTCGGTAGCTTCATTATCAAGACCCGCTCTGAAAAGACCGCTCGCAATATCTCCAAGAACACCACCATCGTTATTCCCGAACACAAGATTCCGGCCTTCAAGCCCGCTAAATCGTTCGTTGAAGAGGTAAAGAAGTAAATCACTCCTGCTGAAACAGNTCAAATCATTTATAACCCCCTAAACTAACTACTATGCCCAGCGGAAAAAAACGCAAAGGCCACAAGATGNCTACGCATAAGCGCAAAAAGCGTCTGCGCAAGAATCGTNACAAGAAGAAATAATCTTTTTTGACAGACNNATTNTTAAATGACATAGAGAAACTTTTGGGTTAGTGGGGTAATGCGAGGTTGCTTGCCTCCGCCACGGNGCCCAAAAGTTTATCTATTTTTTTTATTTTTGTACTAATTTTTACCAACCGATGAAAAGCGAACTAATTGTTGACGTAGCGCCCAACGATGTGTCGATTGCTTTGCTGGAAGATGCCAAGCTCGTCTCCCTGCAGAAGGAATCGCGCAGCGTCAACTACGCAGTCGGCGACATCTACCTGGCCAAGGTCAAAAAGCTGATGCCCGGATTGAATGCCGCCTTCGTTAACGTCGGTTACGAGAAAGACGCCTTTCTCCATTATCTGGATCTCGGTCCAAACTTTGCAACCTACATCAGTGAGGTAAACCAGGCTCTCGACTCTAAGCAGCCTCTGCCCGAAACCGCCAAACTCAGCATCCTCCCCGAGATTGACAAACATGGCTCAATAACCGAGCTGCTTCAGCCCGGCCAGCGCCTGCTGGTTCAGATAGTCAAAGAACCGATTTCGTCGAAAGGGCCGCGCCTCACTACTGAAATTTCATTCACCGGACGCAATATGGTGCTCGTTCCCTTCGGGAGCAAGATTTCTGTCAGCACCAAAATCAGCTCCGCTGCCGAAAAGCAGCGCCTGCGCAAGGTTATCGAAGCCATTAAGCCCGATAACTACGGCGTTATTATCCGCACGTCGGCCGAAGGCAAAAAAGTTGCCGAGCTCAACCATGAGCTGCGCGAGCTGGTGAGCCGGTGGGAAGAAACCTTGGAAAACGCCCGCAAGAGTGCCGACAAGGCGCCCACGGTGGTTTATGAAGAGGCCGGACGCTCGGTAGGCGTGCTCCGCGATATGTTTTCGCCCGACACGTTCGAGGCTATCCATGTTAACGACCCCGACATCTTCCGTCAGCTCCGCTCCTACGTGAGCCTCATAGCGCCCGATAAAGCCGATATAGTCAAGCTCTACACCAAGGAAGAACCGATTTTCGACACTTTCGGTATTACCCGCCAGATTAAAACGTCGTTTGGCAAGACCGTAAGTTTCCGTTCCGGAGCATACATTATTATCGAGCACACCGAAGCGCTCCACGTTATCGACGTAAACTCCGGCAATCGCTCGCGCGCAACCGCCGACCAGGAGAGCAACGCCATTGAGGTGAACCTGCGTGCCGCCGACGAAATTGCGCGTCAGCTACGCCTGCGCGACATGGGCGGCATCATCGTTGTTGACTTCATCGACATGGCCCTGCCCGAGAACCGGCAGAAGCTCTATGACCACATGCGCGAGCTGATGAACTCCGACCGCGCTCGCCACAACATTTTGCCGTTGAGCAAATTCGGCCTCATGCAGATTACTCGCCAGCGCGTGCGCCCCGACCTCGAAATCCAAACCGAAGAAAAATGCNCTNCNTGNTCNGNTNAGGGATCCGTTGAGTCGTCGCTGCTCNTTANCGACACTCTNCACTCNAAACTCGACTACTGCATCAACGACCTCAAGCAGAGCGATTTTACCGTTTACATCCACCCGTTTGTAGACGCCTACATCAAAAAAGGACTTTTCAATTCTTTGTATAAGCAGTGGCGCCGTGAGTTCGGCAATAAATTCAAGATTGTAGCCGACCAGTCGCTCGCCTACCTCCAATATAAAGTAATCGGAGCCGACAAGCAGGAAATAGACCTGCGCGAAGAAAAAGACACTTCGTCGGCTGCTACAAAGAACAAGCGCAAAGCTAAAACCCGTACCCAGGAAACCGACTAACGTTAAAGAATCTCTGTTTCAGGCTGCACCAAGCATCATGGTGCAGCCTGACTTTTGTTTGTGGTTATTGGTCGCGCAGTTTGGAAATGTGAGAGTTTTAACGTATATTTGCGGAGATGTTAACCATCGCCATCACGTAACAACTATGAACCTTAAATCATTCCTTGCGGCACTGTCGCTGTTTTCTGTAATTGCACCACCGGTCGAGGCTATTGAGCTTATCGACGGCGGTGTTTATCGTTTTGTCAATACCGCCTGCTCTAAAGTCATGCAGGCCCAGGACACGCCCGGCACATTAAAAATGGCCGACCGCAATAACGAGAGCCTATCGCAAATGTGGGTAGTAACGGCTACCGCCAACAGCGATGAAACCACCAAAGCCTACTATGTCCGCAATCTGAAGAACGGCCACTATATGACCTCGCCGATTCTGAAAGAGCAGAATTGGGTGACCACAAAAACCGATGCGCCGGTCGACGCCACGATGTCGTTTATCTTCAACGCAGCAACCATTCAGGCCTACGGTCACGCCACCGGCAGCTATACGGTGCAAGACGGCTATGCCCTCTGCAAGGTTCACGACCGCGTTGTGTGCTTCGGCCCTTATGCCGAAGACTTGCAATGGACCTTTGAGCCGGTTGAAATGGATGCCGCAACCCTCAGCGACTATATCGCCGACTGGTCGCGTCAGCCCGAGCGGGTTGTGGCTGCACTTCAACCCAACCGCGTATATCAGTTTGTCAATTTTCAGCAGGACCACGCATTCTATGCCACCAACGGCATCGGTAACGTTAATTGCAAGGAAACCGATTTGAACGACAAATCGCAACTTTGGATTGCCGAGCCCGATGCTGACAACACAGGCTTTTATCTTCGGAATCTTGTTTCCGGCAGGTATCTCCACAGCCCGCTGGCCACGTCGGCATATTACACATGCTCGATGTATCCGGTGCGGGACAACACGCTGTTTGTCGTTGAACCTGTTTCCGACTCCCAGCAGGATCTCTTTTCCATATATCCCAAGAATGTTGAGGGCGAATCCTACAAATTCGCTCATGAAGACGGACAACATCGCCTGTNTAACTGGACTCAGGCCAACAANAACTCAAANTGGATTATCAATCTTCTGCCCGCCTATACCGAAGAAGCCATAGCTGCTGAAAAAGCTAACTGGAACTTGCCCGTGGCCACTGTTGAGAATGGCCGGGTATATCAGATTGTCAACGCAAACTACAATAAGGCTATGGCCGTCAATGCAAATAATCGGCCCGTAGGCGCTGCGTTGGACCTGAGCGATGAAAATCAGCTTTGGATAGCCGAAGCGAAGGCCGACGGCGATGGTTTCGTGTTGCGCAATTATCATACCGGAGGCGCTCTTGCAAGCTCCATGGCAACGAGCAAGGTATGGAGCACTGTAAAGTCGAGCAAAACCGATGATGACAACAGCCTGTTGGGCGTAGAATATAAGCCCGACGGCATGGCATTCGCCCCGCTGAGCGTTCACGGATATGAAGCCAACGACCAGNGGCGNACTCATGCCTACGCACATCTTGACGGCAGCAACGACGTTGTTTGCTGGACTGCGGGCGCNAAAGCATCGCAGTGGGCGTTTAATCTTGTAGACAACATCACTGCCGACGATATCGAGGCTAAACGCCGGACCTGGGACTTCACTGCCAAGGAGGCTATGGAAGCNAACCTTGAGCTGNTGTTTGCCGACAAGGCCTGCTCCGAGCTCCGCCCCGAATATGCCGCGCTGACTTTGGAGGAAATCCGGGAATCCGAGCCTTATCAGGCTCTCCCCGAAGTGTTGCGCCGGATGGTGGAAAAAGTGCATACCGGCGACTGGTCGGAAACCGACACCTTCAACGGCGACATCGAATGGGACAGCGAGCATGCCAAGAAGTTCCGCCTGCAGATGTATGAGCCGTATTCAAACTGCAATAGCGTGGCAGCCCTGACCTGCATTCAGGCTTATAGCAACTTCAACAACCCGACCGGCATAGTTACCGACAATGGCACGACCCTTTACGTAATGGTTGAAAAAGGCCCCAAGCAGGGAGCAACCCTGACCATTGCGCCGCGCGCCGGCAACGGTCCGTATGTCGACGGCCTTAACAACATCAGCGACGGCACGCAGCTGAAGGAAGGCCTCAATATTATCGAATGCACCCAAGATGTAGCCGAAATGGTAGTCTACTATTCTGTCGATACCAACAGCGGCCGCACTCGCCGCTATCGGCTTGATGACTACGAGGATATTAAAATCCACGTTGAGGGCGGCTCCATCAATGGCTTTTACAATTCTGTGGGCGATGCTCTGTATGCACCCGACACCAACGACGACTGGTTTTATTATCGCGAGCGTGCGCGCCACCCGATGTTCAGCCTCATGTCGAAACACGTTGTCCTCTACTTCCACTTCCTTGACTTTACCGAAGAGGGGATAACNTACAGCCCCTGCCTGAAAAACCTGCTGAACCCCTCGGCAACCTTCGACCTGCCCACGATTATGAACGCCTGGGATGACCTCTACAGATGCGAAACGCTCGTTATGGGTCTGCTCAGCGACGACGAAATACAGGCCGAGAAAGACGCCNGCCGCGACTGGTATGACAGGCTCGAAGGTGACGAGATAGCCCCCAANGACTATCACCTNTATTTCAACAACCGCCTGATGGGCGTAACGTCGCGCACCGGCTTCATGAGCGCCACCTGGTTCCGCACAACCTATCAGATTGGCACCATGCGCTCGGTGCTGATTGAGTTCCCGACATTAGACCTCTGGGGCCCCGCCCACGAATTCGGACATCTCAACCANGGCCCGATGAAGATTGCCGGCACATCTGAAGAGAGCAACAACGTATTNTCAAACGTCGCCCTGTTCTATCGCGGCAAGAACACCTCGCGCGCCGAGTTGCCGTCGGTTCACCGCACCAAGTTTATGAGCGGTTGCAATTTCCATGAGTTCGACGTCTGGGGTACCACCCGCATGTGGTTCCAGCTGTGGCTCTACTACCACGCAGCCGGCAACAATAAGAAATTCTATCCGCGCCTCTATGAACTGCTGCGCACAGATCCCTTGAAAAAGAACAGCACCGAACATCTTAATGCCAAGGACGACCTTTTGCATTTCGCCAAGATGTGTTGCGTAGCCGCCGGCGAAGACCTCACCGACTTCTTTGAATCGTATGGTTTCTTTGTTGAACAAGACGGTTACTATATTGGCGACTACACATCATATACCTCCTACCTGTCGGCCGACGACATTGCGGAGTGGAAAGCCGAAATCGCACAGATGGCAGCCGATAACGGCTGGGAAAAGAACACCGCCATAATCTTTATCGACGACCGCGTCGGCTCGACCAAACAGGGGTATGCCGACTTCTGTATGCCCGCGAATGCCGGCACTATGGGCGGCCTCGATGACTTTATCAACGGCAACGACCGGGTGAACGGAGAATATGAATTCACCGTAAGCGGAACGTCGGTATCGGTAAGCGGAGGCACAGGTGGCGTCGGCTTCCTGATCTACGATGAAAATGGTAAGCTCATAGGCTTTTCGAATGAAACCACTTTTACCGTTACGCCCGAAGTTGCCATGAAACTCGCCANCGGCGAGGCCTCNTTTAAGGTNGTTGACAGCCATAACGAAGAAGTGCATGTTACCGACGTAGCCCGCGAAGGTTCGCTGGAAGCTAAAATCGCCCTCATAGAAGAGTTGCTCGAAAAAGCACCGCAGTTGCTTGCCTATGCCGACCCCACCGGAACCAAGGTAGGTTATCTCAANCCTGAAATTGTGGCCTCTCTCCGGGCGGCTTACGATGAGGTCAAGGCTAAATATGATGCCGGCGAAATCACCGGCGAAAACGCTACCGGGCTCTATGAACTCCTAAGCCCCGAAGTGGTTGCTGTTTCCACGTATCAGCCCTCTGACGATGAGATAATCAACATTGTGCCGAACAACGTGTATGCCTTTACCTGCAACGAAAAGAAAGGCGCTTTCGCCATCAAGCCCGACGGCGATAAGGTTTCATACGTTCCCATTCTCGCCAATATCAATAAAAATGCCTCCTTCCAGCAGTGGCATTTTATACCCGCCGACGAGGACGGCTCTTATTACATCCGCAGCGCAACTACGAATAAGTATCTGCGCCTTCCCGACGCCGGCAACACAGCCCTGCGTCTTACCGATGAGCCCGAACATTCCTGGACCGTCAAGGCGCAGACACCGCGTTTTGTCAGTATCAGCGCCAACAACGTTGAAGGTGCCGACAACTCCATATCGGTAAAAGATGACAACACCATTGTGCGTGGTAACGGCTCTGCNNTTGCTGCCCACTGGACCCTCGAACTGGTTGACGGCTCCGAGTCAAAGGTTTATATCCTCGACCTGACCGATATTATCAAACGCTCGGAAACATTGCTCGAACAGGTCGGCACCGTTGACACTGAAGTCACCCGCGAGGATGTTGAAATCACCGGCGAAAACCTCTTTACCAATGCNCCCTGTAAGGTNACTTCCTATGGCGANCAGTTCACTGACGAGACCTGGAGCTATATGTTTGACAACGATGCCCTGACAATCTTCCATAGCGACTATTCGACCGAAGGAACCTCCGACGGCCGTAACCACTACATTCAAATCAATGTGCCCGACTCCGTAGACCTCAACGAATTTATCCTGGGGTATCGCACCCGCGGCGCAAAAGGTAACGCACAGGTTTGCGCTCCTAAGGACGTGACAATCGAAGTCAGCGCCGACGGCAATACCTGGACAGAAGTCAAGCACATCACCTCGGGCCTCTCGTCGGCATTCGCCACCAATGTAGAACTTGGTCCGTTCGAAATCGGTTCGGATAAGAAGCACATACGAATGACGGTCAATCAGGCCACCCCGAACAATGTTGTGGCCGGCCACAGCTACTTTGTAATTTCCGAGCTGTGGCTGACGAAGGCNGCGACAGTGTTCAGCAACGCCACCCCCGACGACGCATATATGTTCGTAACNCCCGAAATGATGGCCGACCTCTTTGTTGAGNTGCAGAATGCCAAACATGTGCTCGCCAACGACAGCGCGACTAACGAGCAGCGCGCCGAAGCAACCGCTGCGCTTACCGCCAAATACGATGTTCTCCGGGCCGCAACTCAGCGCAATATCGANCGGCTTAGAGAGCTTATTGACAACACCCGTTCGATTGCCGCCGAACTCGGCTCGAATACCGAAGAAGTGACAAAAATCAGCACCCAACCCGAGCAATACAGCTCCAACGCNATGTATACCGGNTCGAACNCGGGCGACAGGCTGAGCTCTTGGGCNGTTTTGTATGACGATGACACCAACACCTACTTCCACAGCACATACGATTCAAACACGGCCGACGGTGAAAACCACTATATTCAGATCGATATGCTGGCTCCGACTACCGAAGAAGAAACTCACCTGCTGCTGAAGTACACCACCCGCAACTCCGCTTCATTTACCTTTACACCCGCCGAGGTCGTTATCCAATACTCGGCCGACGCAGTGGAGTGGATAACCGCACAGGACCATAGTGAGCTGCTGCCGCAAGCCCATAATGCCACTTTTGAAACGGAGTCGTTCAGCGTGCCCGAGGGTACCCGCTATGTACGCTTCGTGGTTAACAAGAGCCGCACGAGCGCCACAAACGCCGCCCGCGCTTCAAGCAACGGCCACGATTATTTCACCGTGAGTGAACTGGTGCTATCCTCCTATGCCGTTCACTCCGAACCTAACACGAGCATGTATCCCGACGCGAACAGCACAGATATATGCGCCGCGCTGCGCGAGGCCCGTAATGCCGACACGGTGCTCGGCAACGATCGCGCTACGCATGTTAACTACAACGCCGCCTACGATAAGTTGCAGCCGCATTATCAAACGCTGCTCGCCCTTAAAGATAATTATGTCGATACTGACTCTATTGTTGAAATAAGCAGCGACGAAGTCGGCGAATCGGCAACGGTTTATACCCTCGGGGGCGTGCGCCTGAAAGGAGTCTCCGCGCCCGGCATCTACATTGTAAACGGCAGGAAGGTTCGCGTAAAATAACCCTCCTTGGGTTAACCTGAAAAAGATTAGCGCCGCAGATTGGTTTTCCCAATCTGCGGCGCTAAAGTTTAAAAATGCTTATGAGAAAAGTCTTTTATGATTCGGGAGCCATGTGGTTGAAGCCTTGGGCGCGCAGAGGCAGTTCCTCGCCGTTGCGGCCAACCATGTAGCAGCCCTGCTCTTCGGGGCTAATATGGCCGATTATGCGGATACCCTTGAGTTTTGAAACTGCTTCGTGGGCTGTGAGCGGCACGGTGAAGAGCAGCTCGTAGTCCTCGCCGCCATTCATTGCGGCCATAACCAGGTTCATGTTCAGTTCCTCGGCCATAACCGCGGTCTGATAGTCGATAGGAATGCGGTCTTCATAAACGCGGCAGCCAACTTTCGAGGCCTTGCAGATATGGAGCAGCTCGGAGGATAGGCCGTCGCTGACGTCGATCATCGACGTAGGCATGATTCCGGCCTCGGCCAGTTCGCGGATAATGTCTTTGCGTGCTTCGGGTTTGAGCTGGCGTTCTACCAAATATTCCTTGCCGGCAAAGTCGGGAGTGAAATCTTTTTGGCCGGCGGAAGCTACTTTTTCGCGTTCGAGCACCTGCAGGCCCATATATGCCGCGCCGAGGTCGCCGCTTACGCAAATAAGGTCGGTAGGCTTGGCTCCGGAGCGACGAACAACGCTCCCTTTCGGGGCATCGCCGATAATTGTTGCGGCGATTACCAGGCCTGAACGCGACGAAGTGGTGTCGCCTCCAACGAGGTCAACGCCATAGATTTCGCAGGCAGTGCGCAGGCCGGCATAGAGCTCTTCGAGGTGTTCAACGGTGAAGCGTTTGCTCACACCCAGGCCAACTACGAGCTGGCGAGGGGTGCCGTTCATTGCATATATGTCGCTGAAGTTGACAATCGCGCTTTTGTAGCCCAAATGTTTCAGCGGGGTATAGGTCAGGTCGAAGTGAACCCCTTCGAGAAGCATATCGGTGCTCACGAGCACCTCCTTGTCGGCGCCGAAATCCATAACCGCCGCATCGTCACCAACTGAAGTAACGGTCGAATCGTTGAATTTCGGCAGGTTTTCCGTCAGGCGGTCAATCAGGCCGAACTCGCCCAGCGAGGAAATTTCGGTCTCCATTTCAAAGACGTTTAACGAGTTCGTTAACCAGCTTCAGAACTGTGGGCTGTGCCTTAACGGCAGCTTTCTGCACTTCTTCGTGGGTGGGGACGTCGGTAATATCCTTGCCGCCGAGGTCAGTGATAACGCTGATGCCGAAAACTTTCATGCCTGCATGATTGGCAACAATCACTTCGGGAACCGTTGACATGCCGACTGCATCTGCACCCAAGGCATGGTATGCGCCATATTCAGCCGGGGTTTCAAACGTTGGNCCGGTAACGCCGATATATACGCCGTGCATCAGTCGCATGCCCTCTTCGTCGGCAATCTGATCGGCCAGAGCAACCAACTTTTTGCTGTATGCTTCGGTCATTGCCGGGAAGCGGGTGCCGAGCTCGTTGTAGTTCTTGCCGCGCAGCGGGTGTTCGGGGAAGAAGTTGATGTGGTCGGTGATGACCATTACGTCGCCCACGCGGAATTCTTTATTCATGCCGCCCGAGGCGTTGCTCACAATCAGGGTTTCAACTCCCAGGGCTTTCATTACGCGCACCGGAAAGGTTACCTGCTTCATGTCGTAGCCTTCGTAGTAGTGGAANCGGCCNTGCATGCCAACTACGCGNTTNCCGCCNAGNTNGCCGAGAATNAGNTTGCCGGAGTGGCCTTCAACGGTGCTGACNGGNAAGTTGGGNATTTCGCTATANGGNATAACCTGTTTGTNNTCNATNAGTTCGCTGATGGGGCCNAGGCCGGTNCCCATTATAATGCCGAGGGTAGGCATTTCGCCCTGAAGGCGGTTTTTGAGATACGATGCGGTTTCGTTGATTTTCTCTATCATGATATTCAGTTTGTTTTAGGTTGTTGCTTGCTGATTAGTGCTTCGATGTTTTCGGCAAAGTCTTCGCCTCCCTGCTGTCCGGAAATGTTGGTGGAAATGATTTTCACAGCTATGGGGAGGTAGAAAATACGTTTTTTAAGCCCGTTGGGGAGCCCGGGATAGTCGCGCAGGCGCATGGCATCTTTTTCGGTGGTCACCACTATGGCTCGCCGGGGGTCGGGTGCGGCTTTGAGCTTGGCTATGATTGCCTCAATGTCGTCGCGCTTGAAATTATGGTGGTCGGAGAATATCAGGCCGGTAACTTTAGCCCGCGACTGGCGGATATGTCTGATAAACGGCTTGGGGCTGGCAATGCCGGCAACAATTACTATGGTGTCGCGCGGAGTCATTGCGTAAAGGTCCGGGTCGATTGTTATCAGCTCGGGATATAGCGGCTCAAGGTTGCCGTAGGTGTAGGTGCTGAAATATAATTGCTGCCAGGGCTGCAGGTTGATGTTTTTGGTGAAGATGCGGTAGTCAATCTGTTTCATCGACTCCGGACATTTTGTGACTATTACCACATCGGCGCGGTTGAGCGCTCCGGCGCTTTCGCGCAGGCGTCCTGCGGGCATCATTTCATCTTCAAAAACGGGGCGCGAGTATTCGGTGAGGACTACCGACACGGCGGGTTTAACGTAGCGGTGCTGAAACGCATCGTCGAGAATAATCAGGTTGAGATTCGGGTCGATTTCGCGCATCTGCTCAATGCCCCTTACGCGGTCTTCGCAAACGGCCACCATTACCCCCTCGTTGCCGAACTTACGGTAAATCTGGTACGGTTCGTCGCCTATCTGTCGGGCGCTGCTGTCGGGGGTGGCATGCACAAAGCCTTTGGTGCGCCGGTTGTAGCCGCGCGAAAGCACCCCGATGTGATATTTCTTGCGGAGCAGGTCTATTAGATATTCAACGTGGGGAGTCTTGCCTGTGCCTCCTACGGCGATATTGCCAACAACGAGAACCGGAATGTCGAAGTCGCGCTGTTCGAGAACCCCGCAGTCGAACATCTTGTTACGGGTAGCCGTAATGGCCCCGTAAACAACCGACAGCGGCTTAAGCAGCAGCCCCTTGACTATGGCTCGCGATGCGGAGTTCTGGCTCATTGATTACTTAATAATAACTGTTTCCATTCTGCACTGAACGCGCGGGCTTTCGGTCAGGCGCTTGATGGCGCTGATTGCTTGCTCGGCCTTCAGGTCGTTAGCAACGTTGGCTTTAACGTCGAGGTCGTCCATGGTGAGCAGGGTTTCCCACCACTTGGTTTCCATTTCGGGATATTCCTTTACGCGATAACTTTTGAGGCTCAGGTCTGACGCCATGCCGAAAATCGCATCGCGCAGCGTGCCCATGCGGTCAACCAGACCGTTTTCCAGAGCCTGCGAGCCTGCCCATACACGTCCTTCGGCTATGGCCTTGATGGAGTCCTGGGTGGTATGGCGGCCCTCGGCGCAGCGTTTGGTAAACAAGTCGTAGCCGCGCTCAATGTAGGCCTGCATCTTGGCGGTCTGTTCCTCGGTCATCGGGTTGAGCAATGAGGGGAAGTTGCCGTTGCGGTTGGTCTGAACGGTGGAGGTGGTGATTCCGAGATGGTTTTCAAGAAGGCCGTGAATTTCGGGAATCATACCGAAAATGCCGATGGAACCGGTAATGGTTGTGGGCTGGGCGTAGATAACGTCGGCGCCACAGCTGATGTAGTAACCGCCCGATGCGGCAACATCGCCCATCGAAACGTAGAAGGGCAGGTCGGTCTTTGANTTGAACTGCTGCAGGGCCTCCCAAATTTGCTCGGAGGCAAAGGCGCTGCCGCCGGGAGAGTTGACGCGGAGAATCAGGCCGGCCAGGTCGTCGGCGTCGTCTGCGAGGTCGTTGATTTCTTCAACCATTTTGTCGCCGATAATGCCGCTGCTCCCTTCGTCGCTAATTTCGCCGACTGCGTAGAGAACGGCAATGGTTTTGTCTTTCTTTTTGGGAGTGGAAACTTCGGGCAGGTAGGAGAAGTCGGTGGCGTCGAAGGCGGCGTAGTATTCGCCGATGGTCAGGGTGTTAACGTCGTCATACTTTTCTTTGTTGGCAAGTTTGGCAACTTGCTTTTCGGCCTCGTGGCGATAACCGAGGTTGCTTACGATGCCCATGGCCTTAAGAGAGTCGACAGGCATGGTAAAGGTGAAATCATCGGCCCAGGAGTTGATGGCTTCAGGAGTGACGCCGCGATTTTTGGCGATGTCGGTTTTGATTGACGACCATAGGGCGCCCATATATGATTCCTGTTGCAGGCGCGATGCAGGGCTCATCTCTTTAAGGAAATAAGGCTCAACTGCGCTTTTGAATGTGCCTACGCGCAGAATCTGCATTTTAATGCCTAATTTTTCGAGCAGCCCGGTGTAGAATAGGGTAGTGCCGCTCAAGCCGTGGATGTCGACTGCACCTATGGGGTTGAGCCACAGTTCGTTTGCGCCGCTTATGGTGTAGTAATCGCCCTGGCCGTAGTTGTCGCCGTAGGCCAGCACCCACTTGTTGGGCTGAGATTTGAAGTAGTTGATGGCCTCCTGAATGTCTTGCAGCGAGGCTACGCCGCCTTGAACGCCATTGCAGTTGGCGTAAATGCCGCTGATGCGTGCATCGTGAGCAGCGCGATAAATTGCCGCTACGGTTTCGCTGAGGTTCAGCCCTTCTTCAAGGTCGCCTTGAATGGCGTCGGCCAGCGAGGGGGTAGACTTGCGTTCGTTAATCACTCCGGTCAGGTCGAGATAAATCACCGAGCCTTTTTTGACTTCGGCTGTGGCTACCGATTTCAGTCCGCCGCCTATTGATGCAACGCTTGCGGCGATGCCAATAACCGCCATTAGTACTATTAGCAGAAATGTTAGCCAAATGGCTGACAGGGATCCTAAAAACGAAAGGAAAAATTTCTTAATCATTTGCTGTTATAAAGTTCGAGTGAATGACTTGGAGTGCTTCTTTGAGNTNGCCGGNGGNTATCATGNANGCCGATGAACCNTCNGAANCCTGCTNGGGAGTATGGGTTNTAGGTATNNCGNCGGCGTTGAGGACTTTGGCAATTCCGGCACTGATGTTTTCGCCGTTGCTGCCGCGGCCTATCAGGGCAACCATGGCCTGGCGCTCGGAAATGCTGATGGTTTTGGCCACAGGTTCGCCGGCAAATTCTTCGGCCAGTATCGCTTCGGCACGTTCGGCCTCGCCGCCGCGGATGCCGCAATTTTTCTTGCCGTCGGGCAAGAAGGTTTCTATGCCGTTGCGGGTCAGGGCGTTAATCATGCGCTCAAAATAGCCGGGCTCATTGATGGTAATTAACCGAGTGTCGGCTATCGAGCTTACTCCTAAGGTTTTGAAATCGTTAACCTTGGTGTCGGCAATCAATGTGCCGGCCGCCGACGGATTAAACGTATTCTTAATAACGATGGGGATATTTTTATGAAAAACCGGATAGATTGTAGGCGGATAAACGACTTTGGCGCCGAAGTTGCATAATTCCATCGCTTCAACAAAACTGAGCGAATCAATAACGCGTGCATCGCCGACAATGCGCGGGTCGGCCGTCATGAACCCGTCAACGTCGGTCCAGATTTCCAGCTCGTCGGCGCCAAGTTCTGCGGCAAGAATCGCTGCGGTGTAGTCGCTGCCGCCGCGCCCGAGGTTCGAAATGTGGCCGTCGGTGTCTTTTGCTATGAATCCAGGCACTACAATAACTTTTGCATCGCTCAGTTCGCGGAACTTGGCATTGACCAGCGCTGCTGTGGCTTCCGAGTCCAAAATGCTTTTGCCAAAGTGGCGGCGGGTGCGTATGTAGTCCAGCGAGTGTGCCAGCTCCGCGCCGGGTATCATGGCGGTTACTATTTCACACGACATCCGCTCGCCGAAACTTACTACTAAGTCGCGGCTGCGCTCGGTTAATTCGCTTAAAAGGTTGATAGCCCGAAAAATATCCTCCAGCTTTTTCAGCAGGGTCTCGACTGTAGCCAGGGTTGCGTTGCGTTCCGCTTCGGGAACCACCGCGTTGACTACATTCAAATGGCGAGTATATATCTCGGCGTAAATGTCATGCCACGCATCACCCTCAACAGCCGCTTCCGCTGCCGCTATCAGCCGATCCGTGATTCCGCCGAGAGCCGAAACAGTTACTATGCACTGTTCGGTTTGACCCTCAACAATAGCTCGCACGTTGTTCAGACTCGCGGGAGTTCCAACCGACGTGCCGCCAAATTTGAGTACTTTCATTCTGATTATATAATAATGTGACTGCAAACTTACGAATAAAATCCTTATCGCGCAAATTTTTCTTGTGATTTCCGGAATTTTCTGCGGTCTGGGCGCTGCTGGCAGCGGGCGGGGTTGGTTGCCTTGTGGTGGGGTGTGGGCGGAAATGTTCGGTGGGTGAGTGTTAAAGTATGTTAAAGATGAAAAATTTTTGTAGGGTGTAAGTGGTTGGGGGAGGGGATGTTGCGAAAAATATGTTGTAGAGCATAAAATTTTGGGAGTTTGAAAAATTTGGATATGTCGAAAAGTCGCCGTAACTTTGCACTCGCTTTCGGGGCAAGCCCGTAAGGCGAAAAGGACAT
>WFLX010022075.1_pt1 | contig 16461 bp, 15 predicted proteins | sample 4967041 | NCBI WGS metagenome assembly WFLX01 (sample SAMN12857096, study PRJNA449069) | gut metagenome | isolation source: stool from male and female vole | host: Microtus ochrogaster | place: USA:Florida | collected 2017 | reverse complement strand
TATGCACGCCGATCCATTCTTGAGCGTGATTCTCGGATTGCCACCATTCCTATTGGATATGCCGATGGGATGAACCGACATTTTGGACGTGGAAACATCACAGTAAAAGTCAACGGCAAGGATGCCCCTACCGTTGGTAATATCTGTATGGATGCCTGCATGATTGATGTCACCGGCATTGATTGCAAAGAAGGAGATGTCGTAGAAATTTTCGGACCTTCATCATCAGTCGACCGACTCTCCGACCTCCTCGACACTATTCCCTATGAGATCCTCACTTCCGTCTCCCCCCGCGTCAAGAGGGTCTACTATCGCGAATGATTCCATTTCTCCCCCTTTAGGGGGCAGGGGGGCTCTGGGCTCAAGGGTCACTTTGCCATCAGCCATTTCGATGATGCGGTCGGCGATTCCTGCGAGTGTTGAGTCATGGGTCACCATTACTACGGTCTGTCCGAACTTGTCGCGTAAGTCGATGAAGATATTTTGAATTTCTTCCCTATTGGCAGAGTCAAGGCTGCCGGTTGGCTCGTCGGCAAAGATTATTTCCGGGTCGTTGATGAGCGCGCGTGCTATGGCAGTGCGCTGACGTTCGCCGCCACTCATGGCTGATGGCTTATGGTCTAATCTCTCCGCAAGACCCAACTGAGCAAGAAGTCCGGCTGCCTTTTCCATTGCCTTTCTCTTTGATGTCCCGGCTATCATGGCTGGAAGGGCCACATTCTCTTGTGCCGTAAATTCAGGAAGGAGTTGATGAAACTGAAATACGAATCCTATATTCTTATTTCGGAAGGCAGATAGTTTCTTGTCTTTCATCCCTATCAGTTCTGTGCCATTGAAAAGCAGACTCCCTCGGTCTGGTTTTTCCAAAGTGCCGGCTATTTGAAGAAGGGTTGTTTTTCCGGCTCCAGAGGGCCCTACGATAGCCACTATCTCTCTTTTTCCAATGCTAAGTGAAATATCTTTAAGCACTTCAAGATTTCCAAATGATTTATATATGTTCTTGATTTCTAACATAGTATGATTTATTGATTTTGCCCTTCCCCTTAAGGGGACAGAGTAGTATTTTTTTTGACTTTTTGGAACCTCATTTTCCCCTTTAGGGGGTAAGGGGGCTGATAAGATTTCTAATTCGGTATTCTTGAGGGTAAAGGTTGTTGCTGCGATTCCCTATATTTTTTAGAAATCCCAAGGGGTATCCATCGAAAGTGGCTGTGACATATCCTTTGGNTGTGTCTTCCGGCAATAAGATTGCCTCTCGGGCAAGATATCGCAAGGCGTCTTCTTTTGAAAGTTCTACTTCCGGAAATGGATGTCCCATTGCTTTTGACATTGCAAGTGAGTGGGCAGGTATCAAATCCTTTCCTTTTAGTTCTCCAATCTCAACGCCAGCAGAAATTATTCTTATTCCTTTGGGTATGGAATCAAGCAATTCGGCTGTAGCAGGAGTCAATGCAAGCAGATGCCCACCATGATTGATTATTTCAAAATTGCCGTCGATCCATGTTTGGGCTAAAGTTGTGATTCTCTGGTCGATTTTGTCTTTACCCTTATTCTTTTTTTTGTCTTTTGTGCGTCTTATGCTTTCTGTTGTGTCATTGGGCTTTCTAAATACCGTCAAAAATAACCCTTCCCCTCTTGTAAACCCGGGCATAAAACGCAAGCAAGGGATATTCCCTTTCACTTCTCCCTGTATTCCATATTTCCCGGCAAACCCAGTATTGATAGACTCAAGCCCAAATGTTTCGGCAAGCCACTTGGCATTGTCTTCATCTTCAGTGGTGTTGAATGTGCAGGTGGAGTAAATCAGGTAGCCGCCTGGAGAAATCATCTCTACCGCATTTTCTAAAATCTCTTTCTGTAGGGCGGCGCATTGCTTCACGAGGCCTTCACTCCATTGCTTGCGCGCTGTTTCATCTTTGCGCATCATCCCTTCTCCGGAACAGGGAGCATCTACTGCAACTAAATCAAAGTATCCTTTCATTTTAGATAGCCGCGAAGTGTCACAATTTGTCACAACGGTTTCCGGATAGCCATATTTGCATAAGTTTTCAGCTAAAATGTTAGCCCTCGATGATGTGAATTCATTGGCAAGCATGACACTTCCGTCGGGCAGTGCATTTAGAATGGCAGTGGTTTTACCTCCAGGGGCTGCACAAAGGTCGCAAACTCGCACGGCTGAATCTTGGAAAAGAGACTTGACAATGGTCTCATACACCATTGATGATGCATCCTGCACATAGAATGCCCCTGCATGAAGCAGAGGATTGAGTGTGAAGTTAGGTCGCTCCGCAAGATAATATCCGGACTCACACCATTCNACATTCTTTCCTCCNGTATAGGGGAGGCTCTTAAGGGGTTTGCGAACATTAAGACGCAACGAGGTTTCCGGCTGTCCGCACAGGGCAGAAAACAGGATTTCGGAGTCTTTATCGCCGATTTCACTGCGAATTTGGGCCTTAAACTCCTCTGGCAAAAAAATATCTGTAATCATTTCACCGCAAAATTAGCAAAAAACCGCGAATTTTATTAATTTTGTAGTATGAAAATTCAATCGGCCCTTTATCTTGTGCCTGTTCCAATCAGTGGAGCCCCTGTTTCCGACGTAATTCCCGCTGGAAATATTGAAATATTGATGCAGTTGCGCCATTTCATAGTGGAGAATGTACGCACCGCTCGTCGATATCTTCGGCATGTCGATCCTGCTTTCCCAATTGCGGACTGCACCTTTGATGTTCTTGACCGCCACACGAGTCCTGAGGCTGTTGGCGCAATGCTCCAACCGTTACGCTTAGGCAATCCTATTGGAGTGATGAGTGAGGCTGGATGTCCCGCTGTGGCAGATCCGGGAAGTCATCCTGTCGAAATTGCCCAACGCGAAGGAATGAAAGTGATTCCACTTGTCGGTCCAAGTTCTATACTGATGTCGCTCATGGCTTCAGGTTTCAATGGGCAAGGTTTTGCTTTTCACGGGTATCTTCCGATTGATGCCGCAGAAAAAAGAAAAGTTTTGAAGCGGTTGGAAACTGAATCCGCATCAAGGCAAATGACCCAAATTTTTATAGAGACACCTTATCGCAACAATAGGATGGTGGCTCTCNTNGCNGAGACATTGTCTCCNTCCANAATGGNTTGCGTGGCATGNGACATTACTGACCCTGACAAANAAGAAGTTATAACTGCGACGGCAACTAAGTGGAANAATANTAAATATGACTTTGATAAGCGTCCTGCTATTTTCCTTATTTATAACGGAGCAAAAGGAGGCGACCGACGGAGGTATGAGAAAAAATGAGAAAGAAGATTTATTACGACGACCAGCCTGAACTTCCGTTTGAGGAGTGGGATAATCCATATGATGTGGCTTCGGATTCAAGCGCATCATACTCTTCTCCGCGACCGATCTATTATTGTTCGTTTGGCAGCGGATCGAGTGGGAATGCCTGCTATGTCGGATCTCAAGAAGGTGGCATTATTGTGGATGTCGGAATCCGTGCGGAAGACCTTGAACGTGGTCTTGCTTCTAATGGCATCGATATGAAGCATGTGAAGGGAGTGCTTCTTACCCACGACCATGCCGACCATGTGAAATATGTGTATTCTCTCCTTCGGAATCATCGTCATCTGAAACTTTTCTGCACCAATAGAGTGCTTAATGGCATNCTAAGAAAGCATTCAGTATCAAANCGCATAAAAGAATATCATATTCCTATTTTTAAGGAAATTCCCTTTAAAGTGCTCGATTTTGAAATCACAGCGTTTGAAGTGCCTCATGATGGAAGCGACAATATGGGCTTCTCGATTGAGTATGATTCCCGACGTTTCGTGATTGCTACCGATTTGGGAGAGATCACTGAAAGAGCCCGATATTACATGAGTCGTGCCACATATCTGATGATTGAGGCTAATTATGATGCCCAAATGCTTCGGATGGGGCGTTATCCTGAATATCTGAAGGCTCGAATTGCAAGCGGATCTGGGCATCTTGACAATGTCCAGACTGCAACTTTCCTTAAAGAAATCATTAATCCTTCTCTCAATCACATATTCCTCTGCCATCTTTCTAAAGACAACAATACTCCTCAGATTGCTCTCCGCACTGTGCGAGAGGCTCTTGAATCGAAAGGCAAGAAGGTGGGAGGCGCGATGGAGACTTTTGAAGATCAGAAATCAGACGTGCAGTTGGCTGCTCTTCCTCGGTTTGATATGACACGTTGGTTTGTTTTTAGAAAATGATGCTATGACTGACGACTCAAATATACTTAGAGCTTCCTATCACACATTAGGATGTAAACTCAACTTCTCGGAAACCTCAACGATCGCTATGCAGCTTGCTCATCGTGGCATATTGAAGGCTTCGCCTGATGATGTCCCTGATATTGTGGTGGTCAATACTTGTTCTGTGACTGAGGTTGCCGACAAGAAGGGGAGGTCGCTCATCCGAAGGCTTCGCTCTCGCTGGCCCAATGCAACACTGGTGGTGACTGGCTGCTATGCACAGTTGAAACCACAGGAAGTGGCGGCTATCAATGGGGTTGATATAGTGCTTGGAAATGATGAAAAACTCCGAATAGCCGATTTCCTTGATCAATGGGAGAAAGACCGNAGGAGTAAGGTGGAGGTNCACGATTATCTTGATATCCGTGANTTTCGTGGTGCCTGTGAGCGAGGNGATCGTACTCGTTACTGGCTAAAGGTGCNGGATGGATGTGATTATTTCTGCACTTATTGCACGATCCCTTTCGCACGAGGACGGAGCAGATCTGGCAATATCGCCCAACTTGTAGAAGCNGCACGAGATGCGTCACAAGCAGGAGGAAAAGAAATTGTGCTGACCGGTGTCAATGTCGGGTGTTTTGGAAAAGATACCGGNGAAGACTTCCTTGATCTGCTTAAACGTCTGGATGATGTGGAGGGCATAGAGCGTTACCGTATATCAAGTATTGAGCCTAATCTCCTGAAGGAGGATATTATCCGGTGGATGGCAGAGGAAAGCCGTGCTTTTATGCCAAGTTTCCATATTCCGCTCCAATCAGGATCAGATGAAGTGCTCCGGCTCATGAATCGAAGGTATCGAACTGAGTTGTTTACTGATAGAATCAATATGATTCGATCTTTGCTCCCGGAGGCTTTTATTGGAGTCGATATAATCGCTGGCGCAAGAGGGGAGACGGAGGCGGAATGGGAGAAGAGTTATGCTTATGCTGAGTCGCTTCCAGTCAGTCGATATCATGTGTTTCCCTATTCAGAGCGGCCAGGCACNAAAGCNCTTGNAATTGATCATCAAGTGAGCCAAGAAGAGAAGCATCATAGGGTGGCTTTGCTGACGAAATTGAGCGATAAGAAACTGCGTGACTTCTCACGTCAATTCTTTGGAATGGAGCGTCCCGTGCTTTGGGANCATCCGGATTCTGAGGAGGAAGGTATCATGTATGGGCACACTGACAATTATCTTCGTGTCCGTGCAAAAGCCTCATCCTCTTGCTACAACCGTATCACTCCGGCTATCATCTCCTCCTTCTACAATGCCGACCCTGAAACTCTCACCGCAACCCTAATTGATCAGAACCAATCCCAATCCTAAATTCAAAATTCAAAATTCAAAATTATCAACCATGCCTCTCGGAAATATTCTTTCAGTCATTATCCTGAATTGGAACGGAGCAGAACTTCTCCGCAAGTTCCTGCCTTCAGTTATTGCCAATACGCAAGGACCTGAAGTGGAAGTAATTGTCGCAGACAATGGCTCCACCGACGACTCTTTGGAAGTGATGTGTAAAGAATTTCCAAATGTCAAGATTCTTGCTTTTGATGAGAATCTTGGATTCTCAGGAGGCTACAACAGAGCCATTTCGGAGGTTGATTCTGAATTTGTCATCCTTCTCAACTCTGATGTGGAGACTCCTCCCGGCTGGTGGCAGCCATTGCTCGCTTTTATGAACTCTAATCCCGGTGTAGGTGCTTGTCAGCCCAAAATTCTATCATATAAAAGAAAAGATATGTTTGAATATGCCGGGGCTGCAGGAGGACTTCTTGATAAATACGGTTATCCTTACTGCCGCGGTAGACTTTTTGATAAGATCGAATATGATATGTGCCAATACGATGCCGGTCCTGAAGATGTGGCTTGGGCTTCCGGAGCCGCTCTGATGGTGCGTCGCGATATATATTTAGATGCCGGAGGTCTTGATGAACTTTTTTTCGCTCACATGGAAGAAATCGACCTATGTTGCAGAATACACAATCTCGGATATCGTGTCTGTGTAGTCCCGGAGTCGCACGTATATCATCTTGGAGGGGCAACTCTCAGTCAAGGAAACCCTAAAAAAACATATCTGAACTTCCGAAACAATCTCTTGCTCCTTCATAAAAATCTACCGGAGGAAAAAGGGAAAAAAGTGCTGTTCAAGCGTCGTTTGATGGATACACTTGCTTTCATTATGTATATCGTTAAATTTGACTTTGCTAATGCAAATGCAATATTGAAGGCTCATAAGGATTTCAAAAAAATGAGAAGTAACTACAAAGTGCTTCCTGAAAACGATGTCCTCTCCTCCCTTCCGGGTGCCGACCGCTGTATCGTCATCGACCGCTATCTACCTTTCTTGACAAAAAAGTAAGGGTGAAAATTGTTCTAATAGTGTTAATATTAATATAAATTCACTTATTTTTGCATTTGCTCTTCTCTATGATAAAATTAATTGTTAAATTTGCATGTGGATTTAACATTCATACAGTAAAGACCAATTAATCGTTTCATTGACAATTATTGTTGCATTAGTAAAGTTATGGATTAATAGTTAAATTAGGATTAGGACATACGGTTTCTTGCGAAGGATTTCGAGGGAAACTGGAAAAAAGAGATTCGTAGAGATACGAGTCTCTTTTTTCGTTGAATGATAGATTTTTTGCTCATTTACTTGACTTTGCCTTAAAAATGTATTATCTTTGCACTCAAATCCTCATCTGGAGTGCAGATGAAATCCCAATTCTATATTCGCGAGTCGGATTTTGTAGAAAAATTTAAAAATGAAGCCTCAAAAAGAGATTAAGATATCAAACTGGGCAGTACATATTACTACCGGGGTAAGCGTGACTCTTGCGTTGCTGACTCTGGGCCTGATTGCAATGATCTGGATAGCGGCAAATTCCGAATCCCGACGCATGATGGAGAAAATTGAAATTAGTGTGGTCTTAGCTGATGATGTAAGCGATAGCCGTGCTAATGAAATTTCTGTGGCTTTGGCTAAAACTAACTTTGCCAACAATGTCACTGTCATTTCAAAAGAAGATGCCTTAAACAACTGGAAAGAGGCTACAGGAGAAGATCTCGAGCATGTGTTTGGTGTAAATCCTCTTTCTCCGGAAATTTCCTTTACTGTGGCTAATGAGTATTCTTCCGTAAAAGGCATAGAAAGCATAAAGAAAAGAGTCTCTGAGGTTGAAGGGGTTTCTGAGGTGGGGGCGCCAGACAGCGGGCTTATTGAGGCTATGAATTCAAATATCAAGAAATTGACTCTTGGTTTCACTGTGCTTGCTGCAATAATGCTTGTGATTTCTTTCGTCTTGATCAATAATACCGTACGCCTATCAATATATTCCAAAAGATTTACTATTCATACGATGCAGCTTGTGGGTGCTACAAATGGCTTCATCCGTCGTCCTTTTATTGCTTCAAATGCTTTGGTTGGAGCGATATCCGGATTGATATCTGCATCTCTTCTCTCTGCGCTGCTGGCAGCAAGTGGCAGTATGGGTTTTAAAGAACTTTCCAATCTGATTGATTGGTTTTGGATGGGTATGGTAGATGTAGGTCTGATTGCCGGAGGCGCTTTGATATGTGCATTAGCAGCTCTATTCGCTACTACTCATCATCTTCGTCAAGACTATGAAGATTTGTTCAAATAATTAAGGATTAATAGTGGATAGCGAAAAACGTATTGTGAATATTGAATAATCAAAAAATAATTTATCATTAGAACTACGATGAAGATAAAACTCCCAAAACCCCAGCCGGGTGATATTAAAAAAGTGGAAGAATCATCCCGCCCATTTGGAAAGAAAAACTACATAGCGATGGCATGTTGCCTCGCCCTAATCATTTTAGGATTTATATTAATGGCAGGTTCCGGCAGTTCTGTAGAAGGGGGCTTTAACCCGGATATTTTTTCAACGCGCCGTATAGTGATAGGTCCTGCAATCACCTTCCTTGGCTTCCTTTTAATGGCTTTCGCAATTCTTATCAAGCCAAATAAAGAGTGAAATGTGAAGAGTCAAGAGTCAAAGTCCCAGATATTAAGCTCTGTATTTTAATACAATTCTAAATTCTAAATTCAAAATTCAAAATTAATTAAAAGTGGATTGGTTAGACGCCCTTATTCTCGGCATTGTACAAGGTCTTGCCGAATATCTTCCGATTTCTTCAAGTGGTCACCTTGTGATCTTTCGTGAAATCCTCGGTCTTAAACTCCAGGGGGAGGATGCTCTCCAGTTTGACGTGATTTTGCATGCGGCGACTGTATGCAGTACAATTGTTGTGCTTTGGCCTTTGTTTCGCGACCTTTGCAAGAGTTTCTTCACATTCAGCAAAGATGATAATTTCTGGTATGTCATCAAGATATTAGTAAGTTGTATTCCTATTGCGATAGTAGGATTTTGTTTCAAAGACCTTGTTGAAGGTATGTTCACAGGAAATCTAACTATAGTAGGAATATGCCTATTGGCAACGGCTTGTTTGCTTACTTTCGCTCACTACAGCGATCGCTTGATGAGCGGTAAGATGGTCAATGCAAACCGTGGTAGAGACATCACTTTTGCCGATGCTCTCACTATCGGAGTGGCTCAGGCAGTGGCTGTGCTTCCGGGGTTGAGCCGTAGTGGCACAACTATTGCTACCGGTATTCTGATTGGTGATAAACGTGATAAGGTGGCTTCTTTTTCTTTTCTTATGGTGATCATCCCTATTTTAGGCGAGGCATTACTTAGCATAAAGGATATATTGCAAGGAGAAGCCGATGGCTCAGTTCCAGTATCCACCACATGTCTTGTCATCGGTTTTGTTTCTGCCTTTCTGGTGGGTTGCGCCGCTTGTAAGTGGATGCTAAATCTTGTAAAAAAAGGTAAGCTCATTTGGTTTGCTGTGTATTGTACTATTGTCGCTATCCTTTGCTTGGTTTGGTAGAGGCTCTATTCTTACTTTTACTAAATGAGTCTTAATTTGTATTCTTGTAATCGTAAGGTGAGTAACGCAAAGAATTAAACTATTAAACATGGATTTTATTTCTGGAGAAGTTATTGCGGTTGACAAGCCTCTTGGCTGGACATCCTTTGATGCTGTGAAACGCATCAGGGGCGCTATCCAGCGCAAGCTAAACGTAAAAAAGTTTAAAGTGGGTCATGCCGGAACGCTCGATCCTCTTGCTACCGGCGTACTGATTATATGTACCGGAAGGGCAACTCGAGATATCGAAAGATTGCAAAATGGCACAAAGGAATACATAGCTACAATTAAACTCGGTGCCACTACTCCAAGTTTTGACCTTGAGACTGAAATTGATAAGACATTTCCATACGAGCACATAACGGAAGAAATGGTCAAGGAGGTGCTTCCTCGTTTTATGGGCAAAATCATGCAGGTGCCTCCGGTTTATAGCGCAGTAAAGATTGATGGAAAACGTGCTTATAAATATGCCAGAAAAGGAGCTGAGGTTGAACTTAAAGCAAAACCACTGGTGATTGAAGAGCTTGAACTTCTGTCTTGCGACTTGCCGGAACTTCGATTAAGAATTGTCTGTTCGAAAGGGACTTATATCCGCGCATTGACTCGCGATATTGGGATGGCATTGAATTCAGGGGCACACTTGACTGCCCTATGTCGCACCAGAGTTGGTGATATCCGCCTCGATGATTGTCTTTCCATTGACGATGCTGTAAAAAAGATATCAGAATGCCAACTTTCTTTCCCACCCGACTATCAACTGTCTCCCTCTAATATTGAAAACTGAAAAACTCCAAATTCTAAATACTCAATACTAAATATTAATGAAACTCTCACAATTTAAATTCAAACTCCCTGACTCACAAATCGCTATGCACCCTTCTGAAAATCGCGATGAATGCCGCCTTATGGTTGTAGATGTTCGCGATGGAAGCATTAAACATTGCATATTTAAAGAAATAATCAATTTTTTCGAAGATCAGGATGTGATGGTCTTCAATGACACTCGTGTTTTTCCTGCGCGTCTTTTCGGAAATAAGGAAAAAACTAACGCTAAGATTGAGGTGTTTCTGTTGCGTGAACTTAATGAAGCCAATAAATATTGGGATGTGCTGGTGGAGCCTGCACGCAAGATACGTATTGGAAACAAATTGTATTTTGGTGAAGATGACTCAATGGTGGCCGAAGTTATTGACAACACCACTTCACGCGGACGGACTCTAAGATTCCTGTATGATGGTCCTCATGACGAGTTTAAGGCAGCACTTTATGCTTTGGGCGACACTCCTCTTCCTGACTATATCACTCGCGATGCAGAGCCGGAGGATGTAGACCGTTATCAGAACATTTTTGCTAAGAATGAAGGTGCAGTGATGGCTCCGGCAGCAGGGCTTCATTTTAGCCGCGAATTGATGAAGCGNCTCGAAATTAAGGGAGTGGAAAGAGGTTTCATAACGCTTCACTGCGGACGCGGTAATTTCCGTGACATNGATGTGGAAGACCTCACAAAGCATCGCATGGATTCTGAAGAAATGTTTGTAGAAGAGGAAGTTGTGGANATGGTCAATGCNGCAAAGGATCGTGGGTCTCGTGTTTGTGCAGTCGGGACATCTACAATGCGTGCTCTTGTCACTGCTGAATGCATGAATGGTCATCTTATGCCATTTGAAGGTTGGACCAATAAATTTGTATTTCCTCCTTATGATTTCACTGTGTGCAATGCCATGGTGTCAAACTTCCATCTCCCATATAGCACGTTGTTGATGATGGTAGCAGCTTTCGGTGGCTACGACCTGGTGATGAAAGCTTACGACATTGCTGTCAAAGAAGGATACATGTTTGGTGCATATGGCGATGCAATGCTNATTCTTCGATGANACTGTGCCCGCTTNCTCTAAAGTCAAANTATAAAGGNTGAATNNAAAATTATAGGTTGTTAACTAATGGCCTATAATAAAGTTAATTAAGATTAATAATCAAAATTTTTTTAGCAAAACACTTGACAAACGCATAATAATATATTATCTTTGCATCGTGTTTTTCATGGTATTAGATTTAAGGTTAGAGGATTAGTTGTCGTGAGACAATTATTCCTTTTTTTTATGCAAAAATTTCTTTCAGTATATCAAGTGANTTGAGATTGTCGCAGCCGGGAAAGTGTATGTTGTAATATTTTATNATTGAGTCTATTAACTCTGCTCGCTCTCTCCCTGAGAAACGAAAGAATCTTGCATTTGTATAGTTGATTCTTGCAAGTGTTGGCAAGAATGAAGAGCGATATGCATCTATCCTAAGGCTATTTCCACTCATCACATTGAAAGGATAGGTCATTATTCCGGATTTCATGTCAAATTCCATTCCATCCTGATATCCACTCAAGTCTGGCTGTATACCCATCATATAACTCATGCTGATCAAAAATGTGATGTGGAAATTTGCTGATGCAGTGCGGTTTTCAGTCGCATCAAGCACGTTGATTGAATAAGCAATGAAGTCCCAAAGTCGAGGTTCAGGAGGCGCATCTCTCAGAAGCCTTGTCAGAAATTCAGAAAGGAACAATACGATAGAAGACTTCAGAGGGTCAAAATAAAGAGTACGCCACACTTTGAGAGGAGTTATGGATGAGAGATTATGTATATCTCGAGTTGAGGATATGCTGGCTTCCCCTTCTATTATGCTTAGAGGTTGAAGTCTGGCAGAAGTTTGCCTGCTTTTCTTAGATGAGCCGGCCGGGGAAAGAAATGCCACACGTCCGCGCTCACGAGTATAGATATTCGTGATGTTGTGTCGGTCGCTATGCTTTACCGTGCCTAAGACAATACCTTTGATGCTTTCTTTCATTTTTATGGTCAATGGGTCAAGGTTTCGATGGATTGAGCAGTCTGACGAGTCGTATGTGTCCAACAAGTCAGGTTGGCCAAAAGCGGATAAAAAAAGATCTAACTCTTTTCACAAAGAATTAGACCGAAACCTTAATCTTAATTTAATACTATGAAAAACACACATGCAAAATTAATAATATTTTTTGAATTAACAAAATGTTTTTGATAAAAATTCAAAAAAAATATGCGGATTGCTAATTTTTAACACTTTATTACGTTACTATTATAGTATAATAAAATATCATATTATGAAAAAATATAACGTTGCTGTGGCTGGTACGGGTTATGTAGGCCTCTCTATTGCAACACTACTTGCTCAGCATAACCATGTTACGGCTGTTGATGTCATTCCGGAAAAGGTTGAGAGTATAAATAANAAGGTNTCTCCTATTCAGGATGAGTACATAGAGAAATATCTTAAGGAGAAAGATTTAGACCTTACTGCGACACTTGATGGAGCAGAGGCTTACCGGAATGCCGATTTTGTTGTGATTGCGGCTCCTACTAACTATGATCCTGTCACAAACTTTTTCGACACTCATTGCATCGAAGATGTAATCGATCTCGTNCTTTCGGTCAATCCAGACGCTGTAATGGTAATCAAATCTACTATNCCGGTTGGCTACTGTCGTTCATTGTATCTTAAATATGCAAGTGCCGGAGTCAAGAAGTTCAATTTGATGTTCTTCCCGGAGTTCCTTCGCGAGTCGAAAGCCCTCTATGACAATCTTTATCCTTCTCGTATTATTGCCGGGGTTCCAAAGGTCATAGAAAATCGGAAATATGCAGATGAAAACGATGCTATCCTAAAGGTGACTGACCTTGATATGATGGAAAAGGCTGCCAAAATNTTTGTAGGGCTTCTNGAGCAAGGCGCTATAAAATCTGAAATTCCTGTGCTATATATGGGTATGAAGGAGGCGGAGGCTGTAAAACTTTTTGCAAATACATATTTGGCTCTACGCGTAAGCTACTTCAACGAACTCGACACTTATGCTGAAGTGAAAGGATTGGATTCAAAGGCTATCATCGAAGGTGTAGGTCTTGATCCTCGCATTGGAAGTCACTATAACAATCCATCATTNGGCTATGGTGGCTATTGCTTGCCTAAGGATACAAAGCAACTTCTCGCCAACTATGCGGAAGTGCCTCAAAACATGATGTCGGCAATTGTGGAATCTAACCGCACTCGTAAGGATTTCATTGCAGATCAAGTGCTTCGCCTTGCCGGATGGTACGATTATACTTCTAACAATCATTATGCTGCGGATTATAAGCACCGTAATTCTTCCCTACAGCCGCCAGTGGCTCCGACGATAGGAGTCTATCGTCTGACTATGAAGTCTAATTCCGATAATTTCCGTCAGTCGAGCATTCAGGGAGTGATGAAGAGAATAAAGGCAAAAGGTGCCACNGTCATTATTTATGAACCTACGCTTGAAGATGGTTCTTATTTCTTTGGCAGTGTTGTAGTAAATGATTTGTCGAAATTTAAAGAGATGTCGCAGGCAATAATTGCCAATAGATATGATAGTGTTCTTGATGATGTGGCTGACAAGGTCTATACACGCGACATATTCCGGCGTGACTGATATGTGAAACAATATTTAACAAAGTCTATGATGCGTAAATTTGCGCATTTCAGTTTTTTTTATTAATTTTGCATCCGAAATCAAGACGGGTCCTTTTTAGCGGTAAGCAAATTGCCGATAAAGCGGACTCCTCTTTTTTAACCCCTGAAAAAAATAACTTATAATATATTAACTTATACGGACTATGGTCCGAAACTCTAAAACAAACCATGGCAACTTATCTTACCAAGGAAGGATATGACAAGAAGATGGCTGAACTCGCAGAGCTTGAGGCTCAGCGCCCTGCNATCAAAAATGCAATAGCTGAGGCCCGCGATAAAGGTGACCTCTCTGAAAATGCCGAATACGATGCAGCCAAAGAAGCACAGGGAATGCTTGAGATGAAAATCTCCAAAATCAAAGAACTCATAGCTTCTGCGCGTATTATAGACGATAGTAAACTTACCACTGATGAAGTTGGGCTTCTTAATAAGGTCACTATTAAAAATCTCAAGAATGGTGCTCAGATGACATATACCATTGTCACTGAAAATGAAGCAAACCTTAAGGAGTTCAAACTTGCTTCTTCAACTCCTATTGCCAAGGCTCTTATGGGTCATAAGGTTGGCGACCAGGTGAAGGTGAATGCTCCTGTCGGTGTGCTCGAGTTTGAAATTGTTAAGATAGAACTCTGATTATGACTATTTTTTCAAGAATCGTCGCAGGCGAAATCCCATCTTATAAGGTGGCTGAAGACGACCGCTTCTATGCTTTCCTTGATATTAATCCCTTGCAGTGGGGGCATACTCTTGTGATTCCTAAGCAGGAGACTGATTATATCTTCGACTTAGATGATGAGACTTTAGCTGGATTGCAGGTTTTCGCAAAGAAGGTGGCTAAAGCCATAAAGGCTACTATTCCTTGTCGCAAAGTCGGACAAGCAGTGTTGGGCCTTGAAGTGCCTCATGCCCATATTCATCTCGTTCCNCTCACTTCAGAAGGTGATATGGATTTTCACAATAAGATTTCCAATCCGGATCCGGAGAAGATGAAGGAAATTGCGGCAAAGATAGCTGATAATTTTGAAAAATAATTTTTTTTCTGATAAAAAAGAGACCAGNCTGTGATACAGTCTGGTCTTTTTTCGTTATAATACTATAAGGGTTCTATCCCTTGCTCCTTCAACTACTACCTAAAACTTAAAATCTATACAAATAAAAACATGGAAATTCTCAACTTTATCAAGATTTATGAGAATAGCTTTAAGAAAAACTGGGATCTTCCAGCCCTTACAGACTATACAAAAGGGGAGACCATGACTTATGGTCAGCTTGCCTATTCCATAGGACTTGCACATACTTTCTATCGGTCGATAGGCATCAAGCCTGGCGATAAAATTGCTCTATGCGGTAAAGATTGCTCTGATTGGATTCAGATATATATGGGTGTTGTCACCTACGGAGCTGTAGTCGTGCCTATTTTGTCAGAATTTAATCCGGTCGATATCGGGCATATTGTGACCCATAGTGGGGCTTCAGTGCTAATAGTGCAAGAATCTATATGGGAGCAAATGGAGCCTGATTCTCTTTCAAAAGTAAAGGCTGTCTTCTCTCTTAAAGGGCATGATGTGCTTTATGAGGGTGATGGAGAAGAGATAAAACGCCATTTCCGTCTCACGAGACGCAGATTCAAGCGTGCTTATCCAAATGGATATGGTCCGGAAGATGTGAAATATGCAGATAGAGATAATTCGGAACTCGTAGAAATCAACTATACATCCGGCACCACCGGTTTTTCTAAAGGCGTAATGCTCACAGGAAGGAATCTTTCCGGCAATGTATGCTTTGGAATTGACAGTAAACTTCATTTTCGTACGAGCCGCGCTTTGAATTTTCTGCCCCTCGCGCATGCTTATGCATGTGCCTTCGATATGCTGACCCCGTTGGCTGTAGGTAGCCATATCACTGTCCTTGATAAGACTCCGTCTCCTCGCATTCTGCTCAAGGCTCTCAGCGAGGTCAGACCAAACTTAATCATATGTGTGCCTCTGATTCTTGAAAAAATCTATAAGACCCAGATTTTGCCAATGATTTCAAAAGGTCCGATAAGATGGACTCTTGCTGTTCCGCTCCTTGACACACTTGTGTATACTAAAATTAGAAAGAAATTGATCGAGGCATTCGGCGGTGAATTTGAGGAGGTAATTGTAGGNGGGGCTGCGCTTAATCATGAAGTTGAGGAATTCCTTCACAAGATTAAGTTCCCATTCACTGTAGGGTATGGCATGACTGAATGTGGTCCTCTTATTTCTTACACTCCATGGCGTGAGTTTATCCCTGGAAGTGCAGGTCGCACTCTTCCCGATATGGAATCAATTGTGTTGAGTGAAGATCCGGAAAATATACCCGGAGAAGTCTGTGTGCGTGGTGTCAATGTGATGAGNGGATATTATCGCAATAAAGAGGCTACTGANGCNGTATTAGACAAAGATGGNTGGCTAAAGACTGGCGATATGGGCACTCGNTCCTCAGATGGGACTCTCTTTTTGAGGGGGCGTAACAAGACGATGNTACTCTCTGCGAGCGGACAGAACATTTATCCCGAGGAAATTGAGGCTAAACTCAACAATATGCCCTTTGTTGCGGAGTCGCTTGTGGTAGAGCGCGACGGCAAATTAGTGGCTCTTGTCTATCCTGATTATCCAACTCTCGACAAGTTTGATCTTACAAGTGCAGATATTTCCGATAAGATGGAAGAAACAAGAAAGGAGCTCAACCGATTAGTGGCTCCATAT
>WFLX010262910.1_pt1 | contig 16465 bp, 13 predicted proteins | sample 4967041 | NCBI WGS metagenome assembly WFLX01 (sample SAMN12857096, study PRJNA449069) | gut metagenome | isolation source: stool from male and female vole | host: Microtus ochrogaster | place: USA:Florida | collected 2017 | reverse complement strand
CCTCACCCAGGCCCTCGAGGTGCTGCGCCCCGGCGGACGCCTGGCCATCATCACCTACCACTCGCTCGAAGACCGCCTGGTCAAGAACTTCATGCGCACGGGCAACCTCGACGGCACCGAAAACAAGGATTTCTACGGCCGCACGCTCGCGCCCATGCGCCTGCTCAACTCAAAACCCATCGTGCCCGACGAGGCCGAGGTGGAAGCCAACCCCCGCAGCCGCAGCGCCAAGCTGCGCGTGGCTGTGAAAAACGACCCCGAATCATGAAGATGCCGCAGATACCCCGCCCGTCGCGCCGCCACATGAGCGTGGCCTTCGACAACCTGCTCCACGGCAGCTTCCTGACCAGCCGCATCTTCAAGCGCTACTTCTTCGGCGTGCTGCTGATAGTGGGCCTCATACTCATCAACATTTCCGTGCGCTACGACTGCGTCACGGGCATGGAGACCATAGCCTCGCTGCGCACCCGCCTGCAGGTGGTGCGCACGGAGCTGCAGCAGGAGCGCTCCACCTACATGAGCTCCACGCGCGAGTCCACCATGCAGCACCGCGTCGACTCCCTGGGCCTGGGCCTGGGCATACAGCAACGTCCACCCTTTAAACTGCCCGAAGGGAAATGAGCAACGAACAGCCCGCAAGCAAGACTCCCAAACCACGGCGCGCCGACGGCGGACGCCGCGGCCGCATCATCCTCAACATGGGTATCGTCACGGCCATCGTGCTGGTGATGGTGACCCTGATCGTGTTCATGCTCGTCAACACCACGGTGGTAAACGCCGATGCCTGGAACAGCAAGGGACGCCGGCAGCTCGACACCATCACGCCCATAGCGCCGCTGCGCGGCGACATCCTGGCATGCGACGGCTCCATCCTGGCCACGAACCTGAACTACTACGACGTGAGCATCGACTTCAAGCCCAAGCATTTCTGTATCAAGCAACACGTGGAGTCACCCGGCTCGCTGGCCGACTCTCTCGCCGTGCACTTCCCGCAGCGCTCGCGCGACGAGTGGCACCGCTATCTCTCGCAGCCCCTGGAAAAGGCGCGCACCGACCGCAGCGGCACCTACCGCCTGGTGCGCAACGTGCCCTTCAATGTGGCCCAGGCCTTCAAGCGCTTCCCCTTCTTCCGCCGCACGCGCAACGCTAACCGCACCGGCCTGAAAATCGAGCCCGTGCTGCGCCGCATGTATCCCTACGGCGACATGGCCCGCCTTAGCATAGGCCGCGTGGGCTACCTGCCGGGCCTGCCCGACCAGCACGGCATCTCCGGCCTGGAGCAGGCCCTGGACACGCTGCTCTTCGGCAAGCCGGGCCGCGCCAAGCGAGTGCTGTTCACGAACNNCGTNGCCANGTGGCCCATNGAGNAGCCCCNGCACGGCTACTCCGTGACCACNACCATCGNCATCACCATGCAGGACATCCTCGAGAGCGAACTGGGCGAAATGCTCGTGAAGAGCAATGCCGACTGGGGCACGGCCATGATAATGGAGGTGGCCACCGGCGACATCAAGGCCATATCCAACCTGGAGCGCGACTCGCTCAACCCGGGCCGCTACATCGAGGCCATGAACCGCGCCGTGCTGGCCTATGAGCCGGGCTCGGTGATGAAGGCCATCTCGATGATTCCGGCCCTGGAAGACGGCTACGCGCTGCCCGTNACCAAGACCTTCCCAATAGGCTACAGCTACGCCTACAAGGGCGGCCGCCCCNTCCACNACACCCACTCNCCGGGCACGCTGCCCGTGAGCCGCTTCCTGGAGTACTCCTCCAACATAGGCATGACGCGCCTGGTGGCCGCCCACTACGAGGACAACCCTAATGCCTTCCGCGAGCGCCTGCGCGAGATAGGTTTCTTCGACCGTTTCAACACCGGCATCGCACGCGAGCGCCGCCCCTACTTCCCCACCGTCGAAAACAACGCCCGCGGCATGATAGCCCTCTCGCGCATGACCTTCGGCTACAGCACCATGATACCGCCGCTCTACACCTGCGCCATCTACAACGCCATAGCCAACGACGGCAAGTTCGTGCGCCCGCGCCTGGTCAAGGCCCTGCGCGACCGCGACGGCCGCGACAGCATCATCCCCGTGAGCTACGTGCGCGACAGCATCATGAGCCGCCGCAACGCCGCCCTGCTGCGCGAGATGCTCACGCAGGTGGTCTACGGCGAGGGCGGCACGGCCAAATTCCTGCGCGACAAGACGGTGCGCATCGCCGGCAAGACCGGCACGGCAAAAATCGTGAACGAACNNCGCCCGGGCCAGAAACGCGACAGCGTCATGGGGCCGGACGGCAAGNAGCGACCCGTGGCCCTGGGCTACAAGGNAGGCCACTACCGCGTGGCGTNCTGCNGTTTCTACCCGGNCGAGAATCCCAAGTACACCTGCATCGTGGTGATAAGCGACCCGCGGCCACCGCTCCACGGTCCGGCCGTGACTGCCGGCGCCGTGCTCAAGAACACCGCCCTGAAGCTCTACGCCCGCGGCTATCTCGACAACTACTCCGACATCTCCGAAAACGCCCCCGCCGACCCCGGCCGGCCCACCCTCTACGCCACCTGCCGCGAAGACCGCGCCGCCGGCATCCACGACTATATAGGCATGCCGCGCGCCACCGTGATACAGCGACCGGCCGACACGCCCGCCGGCACCGTGCCCGACGTGCGCGGCCTGGGCGTGCGCGAGGCTGTGGTGCGCCTGGAGCAGGCCGGCTACAACGTGGCCTTCACCGGCACGGGCTATGTGACGGCCCAGGAACCCGCCCCCGCCACCAAGGCCGCGAAAGGACATAAAGTGACACTCCATCTAAACCAATTCTGATGAAAAAGCTCTCTGAATTGCTACCCCATATAGGCGACCACAGCCTGCACGGCAGCCGCGACACCGAGCTGGCCGACATCACCGCCGACTCGCGGCGCGTGGCCCCCGGCAGCCTCTTCGTGGCCCTGCGCGGCACGGCCGTCGACGGCCACCGCTTCATTCCCGCGGCCGTGGAGGCCGGCGCCGCAGCCATCGTGTGTGCCGCCGACGCCGCTCTCGACCCCTCCGTGGAGGCCCGCGCCGCCATCGTGCGCGTGCCGGACACGGCCGAGGCCCTGGGCCTGCTGGCCTCGGCATGGCACGGCCACCCCTCGCGGCAGCTCACGCTCGTGGGCGTCACCGGCACCAACGGCAAGACCACCGTGGCCACCCTGCTCTACGACATGGCCCGCATGGGCGGCGAGCGCGCCGGCCTGCTCAGCACCGTGGTGAACCGCATAGGCACCCGCGCCGTGCCCGCCACCCACACCACGCCCGACCCCCTTGAGCTCAACGCCCTGCTGGCCGAGATGGTGGCCGAGGGCTGCACATTCGCGGCCATGGAGGTGAGCAGCCACGCATGCAGCCAGCGGCGCATCGCCGGCCTCACCTTTGCCGGCGGAGTGTTCACGAATCTCACCCGCGACCATCTCGACTACCACGGCACCTTCCAGGCCTATCTCGAGGCCAAGCGCATGTTCTTCGACGCTCTGCCCGCCGGGGCCTGGGCGCTGGTGAACGCCGACGACTCGCACGCGCGCGTACTTATACAAAATACACGCGCACGCGTGTACACCTACGGCCTGCGCGCCGCCGCCACCGACTTCCGCGCCGCCGTGGTGGAAGAGCGCATCGACGGCATGGAGCTCCGCATCGACGGCCACGAGGTGCACACCCCCTTCGCCGGCCGCTTCAACGCCTCGAACCTGCTGGCCGTCTACGGCGCCTCGCGCCTGCTGGGCTGCGACACCGCCGAGGCGCTGCTCCACCTGAGCGCCCTGCGCCCCGTGGCCGGCCGCTTCCAGACATTCCACGGCGGCGGCATCACCGCCATCGTCGACTATGCCCACACGCCCGACGCGCTGGCCAACGTGCTCGACACCATCCGCCAGGCCGCCGGCGCGGATGCCGACGTCATCACCGTGTGTGGCTGCGGCGGCGACCGCGACCACGGCAAGCGGCCCATGATGGCCCGCGAGGCCGCCCGGCGCAGCTCCATGCTCATCATCACCTCCGACAACCCCCGCAGCGAAGACCCCGCGGCCATCGCCGCCGACATGCTCGCCGGCCTCGACGACGACGCCCGCCTGGCCACCACCGTGGAGCTCGACCGCGCCCGCGCCATAGCCCTGGCCATCAGCAGCGCCGAGCCCGGCGGAGTGGTGCTCGTGGCCGGAAAAGGACATGAAAACTATCAGATAATAGGCTCCGAGCGACGCCACTTCGACGACGCCGAGCAAGTGAAGGACGCCCTCAGCAAACGTTAATCCACCATGCTATACTACCTCTTCCAACTGCTCCAGAACAGCGGCGTGCCCGGCGCCCGACTGATGGACTACCTGACATTCCGCTCCGGCGCCGCCTTCGTGCTGGCCATGCTCCTGGCCATCTTCGTGGGCGCGGCCGTGATACGCCGCCTCCAGCTCATGCAGGTGGGCGAAATCATCCGCGACCTCGACCTCGAGGGCCAGCAGGCCAAGAAAGGCACCCCCACCATGGGCGGCATCATCATCATCCTGAGCATCGTGGTGCCCTGCCTGCTCGTGGGCAACCTGGCCAACCCCTACATGCTGCTGATGCTCGTGGCCACGCTGTGGCTGGGCACCATAGGCTTCCTCGACGACTACAAGAAGCTCACCCGCCACAACAAGGACGGCATCCGCGGAAAGTACAAAATCTTCGGACAGGTGGGCATAGCTCTCATCGTGGCCGGCACCATGTATCTGAACCCCGACATGGTGATAGTGCAGAACCACGAAATCATCGACTCGTCCACGCAGCGCGTGGAGCAGGTGGTCTACGGCGACGAAGAAGTGAAATCGCCCGAAACCACCATCCCCTTCGTGAAGAACAACAACTTCAACTACTCGTGGTTTACGGGCTGGATGGGCCGCCACGCCGAGACCGGCGGCTGGGTGGTGTTCTTCATCTTCGTGATGTTCTTCGTCACGGCCACCAGCAACGGCGCGAACCTCAACGACGGCCTCGACGGCCTCTGCGCCGGCCTGAGCGCCGTGGCGGGCGTGGCCCTGGCCGTCATGGCCTATCTGGGCGGCAACCTCATCTACTCGGCCTACCTCAACATCATGTATGTGCCCGCCAGCGGCGAACTGGTGGTGTACATGGCGGCCTTCATCGGCGCCCTCGTGGGCTTCCTGTGGTACAACGCCAGCCCGGCGCAGGTGTTCATGGGCGACACCGGCTCGCTCACGCTGGGAGGCATCATCGCCGTGTTCGCCATCTTGATACACAAGGAGTTGCTGCTACCCATCCTGGTGGCCCTCTTCTACATCGAAGACCTCTCCGTGGTGCTCCAGGTGGCCTACTTCAAGCGCACCGGCGNCAAGCGCATCTTCAANNTGTCGCCCCTGCACCACNACTTCCANAANCCCGNCNACGNCCNCTGGCCGGCCCTCATCCAGTGGCCCCGCACGGCCATCCCGGAGGCCAAGATAGTGACGCGCTTCTGGATCATAGGCATCATCCTGGCGGTGGTGACATTCGTAACCCTCAAAATACGCTGATATGAAGAACATTGTGATTCTGGGAGCCGGCGAGAGCGGCACCGGCGCAGCCATCCTGGCGCGCGACAAGGGCATGAACGTGTTTCTCAGCGACTACGGCACCGTGGCCCCGCGCTACGCCGCCATGCTCGACGCCGAGGGNATAGAATGGGAGCAGGGNNGCCACNCGCTCGANCGCNTCCTGGCCGCCGACGAGGTGGNGAANAGNCCCGGCATCGCCNACACCACCCNGGTGATGAAGGCCGTGCTGGAGCGCGGCATCCACGTGGTGAGCGAGATAGAGTTTGCCGCCCGCTACTTCCCGGAGGGCACCCGCACCGTGTGCATCACCGGCAGCAACGGCAAGACCACCACCACCATGCTCACCCACTACCTGCTGAGCCGCGCCGGCATCGACGCCTCCACGGCCGGCAACATAGGCCGCTCGCTGGCATGGCAGGTGGCCCGCGAGCCCCACGCCGTGTATGTGATAGAGCTGAGCAGCTTCCAGCTCGACAACATGTACGACNTCACGGGCNGACACCGCCGTGCTCACCAATNTCACCCCCGACCACCTCGACCGNTNCNGCGGCGANANGCAGCGCTACATCGACGCCAAGNTGCGCATCCTTCAGAACATGCGCCCCGCGNACACCNTCANCTCCTGGGCCGACGACCCCGNGACCACCGTGCAGGCCGCCGCCAAGGACACCCCCGCGCGGCACCTCACCTACTCCTGCACCCGCCAGGCCGACGCCTGCCTGCGCGACGAAGAAATCATGCTGCTGGGCCGGCCCCTGATGTATGCCGACACCGTGCGCCTGCCCGGCACCCACAACTGCCTGAACGCCATGGCCGCAGCCCTGGCCGCCACCACCATGGGTGCACCGCGCGAGGCCATCGCCGAAGGCCTCCACACCTTCGCCCCGGTGGAGCACCGCCTGGAGCCCGTGATCACCCGCGACGGCCTGCGCTGGATCAACGACAGCAAGGCCACTAACGTCAACTCCACCTTCTACGCCCTCGAGGCCATGCACGGCCCCACCATCCTCATCCTGGGCGGCAAGGACAAGGGCAACGACTACTCCGAAATCCTGCCCCTGGTGCAGGACCGCGTGGTGGCCATCGTGGCCATGGGGCTGCACAACGAGAAGATCGTCGACTTCTTCTCGCCCCACGTGCAGGTGGAATCCACCCACACCCTCGACCAGGCCATCGAGACATGCCGCCGCCTGGCCCACGAGGGCGACACCATCCTGCTGTCGCCATGCTGCGCGAGCTTCGACCTCTTCACAAGCTATGAAGACCGCGGCCGCCGCTTCAAGCAGCGCGTGCTCGAGACACAACCCCAACGCTGACCACTCCCCACCCAACCCCCAACCAATCACCTCACACCACCCTACACCACCGCCAATGGACACCTCTCCCGCAATCGCCGCGCAGGCCGACGCCATCCGGCCCCGCGTGCGCACCGACCACCACATCTGGGGCATCTACATCGTGCTCCTGATTTTCTCCATCATCGAGCTCTTCAGCGCCTCCAGCCAGGAAGTGCGGCCCGACGACATCTACGGCCCCATCGTGCGCCATGCCCAGTTTCTGGTCATGGGCCTGGCCATCATGCTCATACTCCAGCACTTCCACTACCGCTACATCGTGAAGTTCATCCCCTGGCTCGTGGCCGGCAGCATCGCCGCCATGCTCTATGTGCTGGTGGCCGGCGTCACCATCAACGGCGCCCGCCGCGGCATGCGCATAGCCGGCATGGTGATTCTGCCCGCCGAGTTCATCAAGCTGGCCGTGGCCCTGGGCGTGGCCCTCATCATGAGCCGCTACCAGGTGAAGGGCCGCCGCGACGTGTCCATCCACGGCATCCGGCTGTGCGTGATTCTCACGCTCGTGAGCTCAGCGCTGCTGTTCACGCAGGGCCTCACCAACACCCTGCTGCTCATGGCCATAAGCCTGGCCATGATGGCCATAGGCGGCGTGGGATGCAAGAAATTCTGGTGCGTGGTGGGCGTCTACGTCCTCATCGGCGGCGCAGGCATGGGCGTGAAGGTGCTGGCCGCCAAGGCCGCCCCGCCATCCCAGACAGCCATCGAGGTGGCGCGCCTCAACCACGAAGACGTGGGCGACATCAACGAAGCCGACCGCTCCAGCACCTGGAAAGGACGCCTCGAGCGCCACTTCCGCCTCAACAAATACAACGACCCCATCACCGACATCAACAAGCAGGAGCAGCTCAGCTACATAGCCCAGGCCCACGGCGGCATCACCGGCGTGGGACCCGGCAAGTCGCGCGAAAACGCCCGCCTGCCCCTGGCCTTCAGCGACTATATCTTCGCCATCGTGGTGGAGGAATGCGGCCTGGTGCTCAGCATCTTCCTGCTGCTGTGCTATCTGTGGCTATTCCTGCGCACGGGCTACGTGGGCACCCAGCTGCGGCGCACCCCGGCCTGCTTCCTGATGATAGGCTGCGGCCTGTACGTCGTGATTCAGGCCCTCTTCCACATGGCCATCGTGAGCGGCGTCTTCCCCGTCTCGGGCCAGCCCCTGCCGCTCATCAGCAAGGGCGGCACCTCCGTGCTGGCCACCTCCGTGGCCTTCGGCGTGATGCTCAGCGTGAGCCGCCACGCCGCCCGCACCGGCGACAAAGACACCGAGGCAGCCACCATCGAGCTCCAGAGCCTGCCCGAAAACCTCCGCACCGACAACCCCACACAGCTATGACCAATACCCCCATTCAGCGAGCAATCATCAGCGGCGGCGGCACCGGCGGCCACATCTTCCCCGCCCTGAGCATCGCCGGCGAGCTGCGCCGGCGCAATCCCGCCGTGGAAATACTCTTCGTGGGCGCCGAAGACCGCATGGAGATGAAGCGCGTGCCCGACGCCGGCTACGACATCGTGGGCCTGCCCGTGGCAGGCTTCGACCGCAAGCGCCTGTGGCGCAACATCGCCGTGCTGCGCCGCCTCTTCAAGAGCATGCGCCTGGCCCGCAAGACCGTGCGCGACTTCCGCCCCCAGATAGCCATAGGCGTGGGCGGCTACTGCAGCGGCCCCACCCTCAAGGCAGCCCAGCGCCTGGGCGTGCCCACCCTCATCCAGGAGCAGAACGGCTATCCCGGCGTCACAAACAAGCTGCTGGCGCGACGCGCCGACGCCATCTGCGTGGCCTACGAGGGCACCGAGCGCTTCTTCCCGGCCGAGCGCATCCACCTCACCGGCAACCCCGTGCGCGCCTCGCTGCTCGAATGCGACCTCACCCCTGCCCAGGCCCGCGCGCAGCTGGGCTTCGACCCCGAGCGCCCGCTGGTGCTGGTGGTGGGCGGCTCGCTGGGCGCCACCACCATCAACCGCGCCATAGCCGCCGGCGTCGACGCCATCACCGCCACCGGCGCGCAGCTGCTGTGGCAGACGGGCCGCCGCGACACCGACCTGGCCGCCGCCGTGACCGCCGGACGCCGCGACGCCCGCGCCACCGAGTTCATCGCCCGCATGGACGTGGCCTACCGCGCCGCCACCGTGGTGGTGTCGCGCGCCGGAGCCGGCAGCATCAGCGAGCTCCAGCTCCTGGGCAAGCCCACGGTGCTGGTGCCCTCGCCCAACGTCACCGAAGACCACCAGCGCCGCAACGCCCTGGCCCTCACGGCCCGCGATGCCGCCGTGATGGTGGAGGACGCCGACGCCCGCGACGCCCTCGTGCCCGCCATCACCGCCCTGATAGCCGACGAACCCCGCCGCGAGGCCATGAGCGCCGCCATCTCCGCCATGGCGCTGCCCCGCTCGGCCGAGCTCATCGTAGACATAGCCGAAAACATTGTAGCCAATCACAGCAAATGAATCCCGAATATCCCCGCATATACTTCGTGGGCGGCGGTGGCATAGGCATGGCCGCCCTCGAGCGCTACTTCCTGTCGCAGGGCCGCAACGTGGCCGCCTACGACCGCACCCCCTCGCCGCTCACGGCCGCCCTCACGGCCGAGGGCGTGGCCTTCTGCTACGACGACGACCCCGACGCGGCCATCCCGGCCCCGTTCCGCGACCCGCAGGGCACCCTGGTGGTCTACACCCCCGCCGTGCCCGAATCGTCGGCCATCATGCAGTATTTCCGCGCCGCCGGCCACCGCGTGATCAAGCGCGCCGAGGCCCTGGGCATCATCACCCGCGGCAGCCGCGCCCTGTGCTTCGCCGGCACCCATGGCAAGACCACCACATCGGCCATGGCCGCCCACATCCTCCACACCTGCTCCTGCGGCTGCAACGCCTTCCTGGGCGGCATCCTGCGCAACTACGACAGCAACCTGCTGCTGAGCCCGTCGTCGCCCTGGACCGTGGCCGAGGCCGACGAATACGACCGCTCCTTCCACCACCTGCGGCCCCACATCGCCGTNATCACCGCCACCGACCCCGNCCATCTCGACNTCTACGGCACCGAAGAGGCCTATCTCGAGAGCTTCGCNCGCTTCACCGAGCTCATAGCCCCCGGCGGCGCCCTGGTGGCCCACACGGGCATGAANCTCAAGCCGCGCACCGGCCCGGACGTGAGCGTGTTCAGCTACTCGCGCGACGAGGGCGACTTCCATGCCTCCGGCGTGCGCGTCGAGCCCGGCGGGCGCCTGTTCTTCGACTTCGTCCACCCCGGCGGCGTGCTCCGCGATATAGAGCTGGGCGTGCCCGTCGACATCAACATAGAAAATGCCGTGGCCGCCCTGGCCGCCTGCTGGCTCACCGGCGCCCTCGAGCCCGATGCCGCCCGCCGCGCCATGGCCACCTTCGGCGGCACCGAGCGCCGCTTCCAGTTTCTGCTGCGCGGCGGCCGCGACGGCCGCGTGATCATCGACGACTACGCCCACCACCCCGACGAGCTGCGCGCCGGAATAGCCTCTGTGAAAGCGCTTTTCCCCGGCCGGAAGCTCACGGTGGCCTTCCAGCCCCACCTCTACACCCGCACGCGCGACTTCGCCCCGCAGTTTGCCTCAGCCCTCTCCGCGGCCGACACCGTGGTGCTCACCGACCTCTACCCGGCCCGCGAGCAACCCCTGCCCGGAGTGAGTTCCGCCATGATTTTCGACGCCGTCACGTGCCCGGACAAACACCTAATCGCCAAAGACAATTTGGTAGATTGGCTGAAAAACCGTAACTTTGACATCCTATTGGCCTGTGGTGCCGGCGACATGAGTCTCCTGCTGCCGCAAGTGGCCGAATTCTACGCCGCCGAATGACGAAACGCTCCATCATAATGTGTGCCTGCACGGTAGTGCTGCTGGTGTATCTGGCCTTTGCAATGGCCGCCTCCACCGACAGCGCCCGCCGCGCGCCCGTGGGCAAGGTGCGCATAGGAGTGGCCGACTCGCTGCACACCGGCTTCATCACCCCCGCCGACATCGAGCGCGACTTTGCCGGCGCCGTGCGCCCCGGCACCCCCCGCTGCTCGCTCCACATCGGCGACCTGGAGCAGGCCCTGCTGGAGTCGGACAAGATAGAGCGCGCCAACGTGGCCGTGCTCTCGGACGGCAGCCTGGCCGTCGACGTGGTGCCCATGGTGCCCGTGGCCCGCGTGTTCGACAGCCGCGGCGCGCAGTCCTACTACATCAACGCCCGCGGCAAGCGCATCAGCGCCGAGGCCCGCTACCACGTGGACGTGCCCGTGGTGTGCGGCACCTTCGACGAGCGCCACACCCCCGCGCGGCTGCTGCCCCTGCTCAGCTACGTGGCCTCGCGCCCGGAGCTCGACGCGCTGGTGAGCACCGTCGTGAGCTCGCCCGGCGGCGACATCATCATCGTGCCCGCCATGCGCGGCCACGTCATCAACTTCGGCGACACCACGGACATGCCCGGAAAATTCGCCCGCCTGCAGCGCTTCTACCGCCGGGTTTCGCCCGTGCGCGGCTGGAACAGCTACGACACCATCAGCGTCAAGTGGGCCGGCCAGGTGGTGGCCACGCGCCGCGCCGGCCACCTCTCCGAGGTGCAGCTGGCCGTGGCCGAGGAAGAATTCAACGACGCCGACGCCGAAACCGTGCAGGGATTCGACCCCGGCGAAGCCGACAACGGCATCGTGCCGGACAACGCCTATCAGTAAACCATCGAAACTAATTGACAAACACCATACACAACTATCATAAAATGGACGCCAGATACACAGCCGTTCTTGAAATAGGCAGCAGCAAAGTGAAAGGTGCGGTGGCACGCACCGACAGCGACGGAGCCTCAACGCTCGTGGCCATGCACCAGGTGAGCACCACCGGATGCGTGCGGCACGGACGCGTGCAGAACATCCAGGAAGTGGCCGCAGCCGTCGACGAGGTGCTCCGCCGCCTCGAAAACGACCCCGCAGTGGCGCCCCGCAAGATCAGGCGCCTGCGCGTGGCCCTGGGCGGACGCTCCGTGCGCAGCGTGCACTCCGAGTCGGAAGCACGCTTCGGCGAAGAGACCGAAGTGACCCCCGAGACCATCGAGCGCCTCAAGAAAGAAGCCACCTTCAACCTGCCCGCCGACCGCCAGGTGCTGGCCGTGCTGCCGCGCAACTACAAGGTGGACAACACCAAGGTGCAGAAAGCCGTGGGATGCGCCTGCCGCAACATCCACGCCAACGTGACCGTGCTGCTGGCCGACCCCGCCAACCGCACCAACCTCGACCGCGTGCGCATGGCCGGCGGAGCCGACACCCCGGACGGCGACACCGTGGCCGTGGAGCGCGTCTACATCCCCCGCCAGCTCGCCCTGGCCGCCATGGCACTGACGCCCTCCGAGCAGCAGCTGGGATGCGTGCTCGTCGACATGGGCGCCGAGACCACCACCGTGAGCATCCACCGCGAGGGTGCCATGCAGTCGCTCGTCACGCTGCCCATGGGCGGACGCAACATCACCGTTGACCTCGCCAACGGCCTCAAGTGCACCGAAGAGCAGGCCGAATACATCAAGACCAACCAGGCCTCGGCCATCGCCGACAGCGAGACCACGGCCCCGGACATCAAGGAAATCAACAGCTACTCGCAGGCCCGCGCCGGCGAAATCATCGCCAACGTGATGCACCGCATCGAGACGGCCGGCTTCAAGACCTCCGACCTGCCCGCCGGCATCGTGCTCACCGGCGGAGCCACGGCCATGCGCCGCATGGCCGAGCTCTTCGAGACGCAGACCAAGATGAAGGTGCGCACCGCGCCGGCCGACAACCGCGTGCGCCCCGGCGACACCGGCGCCGACCCCGTGGCATGCCTCGACATCATGGCCCTGGCCGCTTGGCCCGCAGCCGTGGACGGCAGCGACCTCACGGCCCTGCCCGACACCGACACCAAGCCCAAGAACGACGACCCCTACGGCCACGACGAAGAGCCCGACGCGCCCGACGACCGCTTCGAGCGCGAGGCCGACTATCGCCGCCGGCGCCGAGTAGACGACGAAGATAGCGACGACATACTCGTGGACGACCCCGACGACGAAGACGACTACGAAGAAGAGCGCCGCACCCGCCGCACCAAGGAAAGCAAGAAAAAGAAGGGCGGCCGCCGCGCCGAGCCCGACTACGGCGACGATGAGGACGACAACGGCCGCACGGGAGGTGGAGCCTTCAGCGGCCTGCGCAAATTCATGAAGAAATTCGGCGATTCCATGATAGGAACCACCGGCCCCGAAGACATGGACGATTGAACTCACATACATTACCAGCTATGGCACCCGAAGATAACCAGTATCTCGACAAATACGAACAAGCCGAAACCGAGCCCAACCGCATAGTGGTGGTGGGTGTGGGTGGCGGCGGCAACAATGCCGTCAACTACATGTACGGACAGGACATACGCAGCGTGTCGTTTGTCGTGGCCAACACCGACAGGCAGGCCCTCAACTCATCGCCCGTGCCCACCAAGGTGCTCCTGGGTCCCACCGTGACCAAGGGCCGCGGAGCCGGAGCCAAGCCCGAGCGCGCCAAGGCGGCCGCCGAGGAAAGCGCCCAGGACATCGAGCGCCTCTTCAGCGACGACATCGACATGGTGTTCGTCACCGCCGGCATGGGCGGCGGCACCGGCACCGGTGCCGGACCCGTGGTGGCACGCATAGCCCGCGAGAAAGGCCTGCTCACCATAGGCATCGTCACAATCCCCTTCCTCTTCGAGGGCATGCGCAAGATCAACAAGGCGCTGGCCGGAGCCGAGGAGATGAGCAAATACGTCGACGCACTGCTGGTGATTCAGAACGAGCGCCTCACCGACATCTACCCCGAGGAAATATTCGAGGAAGCATTCGCCAAGGCCGACGAAACCCTGGCCACCGCCGCACGCTCCATCTCCGAGATAATCACCAACCAGGGCTACATCAACCTCGACTTCAACGACGTAGACACCACCCTGCGCGACGGCGGCACAGCCATCATCTCCATAGGCTACGGCGAGGGCGAAAACCGCGTCACGAAAGCCATAGAAGACGCCCTCAACTCGCCCCTGCTCAACAACACCGACGTGTTCTCCAGCAAGCACCTGCTCTTCAACCTGTGCTACTCGCGCGAGGCCGAGGTGCAGTTCAAGGCCAAGGAAGCCAAGGAGTTCAACGACTTCGTGAACAAAATCGACCCCGAGGTGGAGGTGATCTGGGGCATCAAGTACGACGAGACCCTGGGCAACAAGGTGAAGCTCACGGTGCTCGCCTCAGGCTTCGACATCACCATCCACGAAAACGAAAACGGCGACCGCGACCTCGTGCTCACCGGCGAGGCTCCCCGACAGACCGACCCGGCACGCGCCCAGAACTCCATCGACATGGCCAAGATCTCCAACTGGTACGGCGCCGAGAAAATCAACGACACCGTGCGCAGCCAGGAGCGCCAGCGCTACATCATCCTCGACGACGACAGCCTCGACAACGACGAGGTGATAGAGCGCTTCGAGAGCACCCCGGCCTATAACCGCGACCGCCGCCTGGTGCAGAACATCAAGGGCGCCGCAGCCCCCGCCCCGGCCCCCGAGCGCCCCGCCGCAGGCAGCCGCCCCGCCACGGAGACCAACAGCATCAACTTCATCGACGAAGAATGAGCAGCAAGCCCCGCCTCGTAATCAGCACCGGCGCCGGAATGAGCGCCGAGAGCGGCATCTCCACCTTCCGCGACGCCGACGGCCTGTGGGAGCGCTACCCGGTGATGCAGGTGTGCAGCGCCGACGGCTTCGCCGCCAATCCCGCCCTGGTGCACGACTTCTACAACGACCGCCGCGATCAGCTCGACACCGTCGGGCCGAACGCCGGCCACCTCGGCCTGGTGCGCCTCGAGGAATACTTCGACGTGGACATCATCACCCAGAACGTCGACGACCTGCACGAGCGCGCCGGCAGCTCCCGCGTGCTGCACCTCCACGGCGAGCTGCGCAAGGTGCGCGCCATGGACGACCCCTCGCTGCTGTTCACCCTGCCCCCAGGCACCCGCACCTCGCCCGAAACGCGCATCGACGGCCACGCCGTGCGGCCCCACATAGTGTTCTTCCAGGAAGCCGTGCCCGCCTTCGAGCCCGCCGCCCGCCTGGTGGAGCAGGCCGACATCTTCGTGATCATAGGCACCTCGCTGAGCGTCTACCCCGCCGCCTCGCTGCTGCAATACGTGCGCCCCGGAGTGCCCGTCTACTACATCGACCCGCGCCCGGCCGCCGTGCCCGCAAGCGTGCACGTGATTTCCGCGCCCGCCTCAGAGGGCGTCGATCGCCTGGCCCGAATCCTGCTCAAAGACCGCACGTGAACACGGGCGCCGACACCCTGCTACTGGCGCCACGCACCGCGCTGCCCCGCCCCTTCGACGCCTCGCTCGACCATGCCCTGGGCGCCATGGTGGAGGCGCGCCCCATCGACACATCGCTGTTCCGGGCCTACGCCGACGACGCCGCCCGCCAGTCGGCCATGTGCTCCGGCCGCCCCGCCGAGCCCCGCGTGCTGCACCCGGCGCGCCAGCCGGCCGTGCTGGGCGTACTGGCCACGCTGTTCGTGGCCTGCCTGCTGGCCTACAGCTACTTCGGCCGCGCCATGGCCGAGAGCGTGCACGACCTGTGGAGCCTGCGCCGCCGCGAAAACGCCTTCGACGACACAGCCTCCGGGCGCCGGCGCGTGCAGTGGGTGCTGGCCCTGCAGTATGCCGCCTACGTGGGGCTGCTGCTCTACGCCATCGCCGACCCCGTGCCCGCCGCCGACACCCCCGGCAGCATGCGCCACATTCTGGCCCTGATGGCCGTGGCCGGCGGCTACTACATCTTCCAGCTGGGCGTCTACAACGTGCTGGCCTACACCTTCGCGCCCGACTTCACCGCCGGCCGCCGCTGGGTCGACGGCTTCCAGGCCTCGCAGGGCATCACCGGCCTGGTGCTGGCCGTGCCCGTGCTGGCCATGGTGTTCTACCCCGACGCCCTGCTGGGCTGCCTGGCCGCCGCCGTGGCGGTCTATTTCCTGGGTCGCCTCATCTTCATAATCAAGGGTTTTAGAATTTTTTACACAGGTTATACCTCATTAGTGTATTTTATTTTGTACCTTTGCACTCTTGAAATAGTACCCGTTATTTGCATCCTGGCGCTCGCCGGCACCATAGCCCGATGAGACAGCCCGGGATGCGAGCACATATAGAAAACGAGCAATCGCAGTGACCATTAAGAAGATATTAGTATCGCAGCCCCGGCCCGACACCGAAAAATCGCCCTATTTTGAGATAGCGGAAAAATACGGTGTCGAAATCGTATTCAGGCCCTTCATCAAGGTGGAAGGCCTCTCGGTCAAGGACTTCAGGGCCCAGAAAATCAACATCGCCGACTACACGGCCATTATCTTCACGGCCAAGACAGCCATCGACAATTTCTTCCGTCTGGCCGAAGAGACTCGAGTGAACATCCCGGACACGCAGAAATACTTCTGCTCGTCGGAAAGCATTGCCCACTACCTGCAGAAATACATCGTCTACCGCAAGCGCAAGATCTTC
>WFLX010000247.1_pt1 | contig 16470 bp, 10 predicted proteins | sample 4967041 | NCBI WGS metagenome assembly WFLX01 (sample SAMN12857096, study PRJNA449069) | gut metagenome | isolation source: stool from male and female vole | host: Microtus ochrogaster | place: USA:Florida | collected 2017 | reverse complement strand
GTTCTTGCGGTTTTTGGTAGTGATGTANCGGCTCATACCGGGCATNCCGCTTGCCTTGTGCTCGGTGCATTCAAGAATCACCTGCACNCGATTGCCTTTAGCTTTCTTTGCCATAATTATTGAATGCTTTTAGAGTGAAAGAATCTGAATGTTCTTGAANTCAATGTTNCCTTCAGCNTCNGCGCGCTTNAGNGCAGCGTTGAGGCCNATTTTNTTNATNGTGCGGAGAGCACGGGCGCTGACGCGNAGCTCAATCCACATGTCCTGTTCTACCCAATAGAACTTCTTGGTGTGCAGGTTCACATTGAATCTGCGTTTGGTGCGGCGCTTCGAGTGNGAAACGTTGTTGCCGACCGACGCTTTTTTGCCTGTAATCTGACAAGTCTTTGACATGACTGATGTTTGTTTTTTACTTCTATAAAAATTTAACTTTCGGATTGAGGCGGCCATCACAGTCTCATATCGCCGGGCGGCGCATCAAATTGCCCGGTTTTTAAGGATGTGCCACAAATCGAGTGCAAAGTTACTAAAAAATAATCAATCATGCAAATATTTATGGGGGAAAAATCGCAAGAAATTGAGAAATATCCTTATCTTTGCTTTTTTCGCTCAATAGTAACAAATTTTATAGTATGGCAAGTATAAAAGTAAAATTCCGTCCTTCTACTACCGTTGGGAAAGAGGGAACTGTATATTACCAGGTGATACATGAACGTAAGATTCGACAGATTCTGACTGATTATAGAGTCTTCCCATGGGAATGGAATCATGAGAGGTCGTCGGTAAGTTGTGGCGAAGATAAGCTTCGAAAGCCATATTTGCTCTCGGTCAAAGAACGGATTAGATTGGATTTAGAGAGGGTTTGGAGAGTAATTCAGAATCTGGAAAAGTCACGCTTTGAATACACAGCTGAAGACATAGTAGAGGAGTATGGGAAGCTCGTGGAAGAAAATTCACTCTTTCATTATTTGGAGGCTATTATAGTGAAATTCAAATGCCATGGAAGGGTTCGGACGGCTGAGACTTATCAGTCTGCTTTGAACAGCTTCAAGAAATACCGGAGTGGTGAAGACATAATGCTCGAATGTCTGTGTNGTNACGTGATNGAGTCATATGAATANTGGCTTCGTCAAGAAGGGAAGGCTCNTAACACTGTGTCTTTTTNTATNCGGATNNTTAGAGNCGTNNATAACAGGGCAGTTGAANANGGNCTGANTGAAGACAGAGCTCCCTTTAAGAAAGTCTATACTGGGGTGGAAAAGACCGTAAAAAGAGCCTTGCCTATGGAAACTATAAAGAAGATACGGACGATGGATCTCACATTTCATCCCGAGATAGATTTCGCACGCGATATATTCATCCTTAGTTTCATGCTGAGGGGGATGAGCCTCATTGATATGGCTTTCCTTAAGGAGACTGATCTTAGCAATGGGTATGTCACATATCGCCGACGCAAGACAGGGCAGAAAATTAAAATTAAGTGGACNGCAGACATGCAGGCCATAGTAGACAAATATCCAAAATTTGGGACAGAATATCTCTTGCCTATTATCCGCAATTCAAATTCCAAAGCAGTGTATGCNTACCGGAATGTGGGATATACNATCAACAGACATCTGAGGACTATCGGCACAAGCCTCGATCTTTCTACACCCCTTACTATGTATGTTGCGCGGCATAGTTGGGCGTCAGCTGCCAAGGCAAANGGGATTCCTATCAGTGTCATTAGCGAGGGTATGGGGCATGACTCTGAAATGACAACNCAGATNTATCTTGCCAGTCTCGATTCCACAGCAGTCGACAATGCTAATTCCGTCTTGTTGGAGGAACTTTTTCAGTGACGGCCGGTAGGATCACTCGTCAGCCAGATCATCCTCTTCTTCGTAGGTGTCTCTGAGTAGGTTGATGAGCATCACCATGCCATGGGCTGTAGCTTGTTCGATTACGTCATTGCGGTTGCCGTGGAAATGCTTGCATTCGCTGACCAGCTTACTGCCATATTTTGCTCCAATCCAGACAGTACCCACAGGCTTGTATTTCGTTCCTCCGTCCGGGCCTGCTATTCCCGATGTGGAAATAGCGCAGTCGCTTCTCATTAGCCTGGCGGCTCCTTCAGCCATTGCCTCAACAACTTCACGGCTTACAGCTCCTTTTTGGTCGATATATTTCTGAGGTACTCCCAATACATGGGTCTTTACGTCGTTGGCATAGCTTACGATGCTGCCAAGGAAATACTCACTGCTTCCTGGTTGCTGGGTGATTCGATGCGCTATGTTGCCACCAGTGCAGCTTTCAGCACACGACACCGTNNNCTCCCTNTCCTTCAGANNGTNNCCAAGCACTNGGGCAANAGTCTTNTCTTCATCAGCGATNNCATCCTTAGTGAAAATNTCGNNTAGGTTCTGATGAAGACGGTTCATCTGAAAACTAAGGATGGCTTTGCCTCCATGGCTGCCAATGAGGATAATTTTTGACACAAGGAGACCGGATTCGATTGCCACCTTAATATATTCGGGTAGATGCTTTTCGAAATGCTTAAGGATATTGGCAAGCTCATCATGTGTATAGCCATACACTACTATATGGCGTTTTTCTATTATGGGGTTTTCTTTCATAATGATTCAATCTCCATTTTTATACTTCTACTTTTGAATATGGGGGCATCTCAAGAGGACAAAATTCACCCTTAAGATACTTGAAGTAACCCGCAATGGCTACCATGGCGGCGTTGTCGGTAGTAAAACTCCTTTTGGGAATCCAAGCTCGTANGCCTCTGCGGTCGCAATATTCCTGAATCGCCCCCCGTACTCCTGAATTGGCTGAGACGCCACCGCCTATCGCCACCGCTTTTACCCCCGTCTGCTTTACTGCTTTGGCGAGTTTATCAAGCAGAATGTCGATTATAGTCTTTTGGAGAGAGGCGGCGAGATCAGCTTTTCTGGACTCTACGAATTCTGGGTCAATCTTCAGATTGTCGCGAATCGTATAGAGAAATGAAGTCTTAAGTCCGCTGAAGGAGTAATCAAGACCTGGGATATGCGGCTTTGCAAATTTGAAAGCATCGGGGTTGCCATCAGCCGCCAAGCTGTCGATATGAGGTCCCCCAGGGTAGGGAAGCCCCATTACTTTTGCACATTTGTCGAAAGCCTCTCCAGCTGCATCATCGATAGTGCTGCCCAGTATTTCCATATCGAAAGGAGAGCGCACGAGGATGATCTGAGAATTTCCACCGGAGATAAGAAGACAAAGGAATGGAAACTCAGGAGTTGCCTGCTCGTCTGATTCTTTTATGAAGTGGCTTAAGACGTGACCATGAAGATGATTGACGTCGATGGTAGGAATATTGAGTCCAATAGCCATCCCTTTAGCAAACGACGTCCCTACGAGGAGAGAGCCTAAAAGTCCTGGTCCGCGAGTGAAANNGATAGCATCCAANTCGGAAGCTGACACANCTGCTTGTCGGAGAGCTTCGCTCACTACTGGTAGTATGTTTTGCTGATGCGCTCTGCTGGCCAGCTCCGGGACAACACCTCCGAATTGCTCATGTACTTTCTGGCTGGCTATGNCATTGCTCCTCAACAAGCCGTCNGTGATGACAGCAGCNGAGGTGTCGTCGCAGCTGGATTCAATTCCAAGTATGGTCGTGCTCATATATTTTCGTTCTTTGGTGAGGAGTGATTTTCTGTGTTTCTGCAAAGTTAATATTATTTTTTGAAAGATGCAAATCTGATTTTTCGAATTTCATTGATGATAAACCGTCTTTTTTTATTAATTTTGTAGTTCGTAGCGCTGGCATGAACGGTTTAATGAGGCCCGGAAGCCAGTGATTACACGATTATCTGACTATATATGAGCCTATTGAAATCCGGATATAAAGTTTTCAGGAGCATAATCATGACTTTGATTTTGCTTCTTGTGACTGTATATCTTGGAGTTTATGTAGTTTTGTCTATTCCATCGGTCCAGCTACGCATAAAAGAAAGAGTATGTGAGGAGACGTCAATGCTACTTGGAGGTACCATTGGAATCAGCAATCTTACAGTCAGGCCTTTCAGTGAAGTGCTCCTCACGGATGTCACTTTAGACTCCCCTTCTGGTGAAAGGTGTGCATCTATTAATAAGGTAGCTGCTGGAATAGATATTTGGAAACTTCTTACTGACCGAAAAATTGTATTAAACTATGCAGAGATAAAAGGGTTAGAAGTATCTGTGGTGCAGGAATCTCAACATGGTCCTCTCAATATTCAGTTTCTTATTGATGCATTGTCTCCAAAAGACAAGAATAAACCGTCGGCTTTGTTCGACTTACGAATCCGGAATATTGTAGTAAGGAACTCTAAGGCTCGGTTTTCCAGACCTTGGATGATAGATGAATCAGGAAGCAAACAGCGTTTCTCAGAAATCACCGTGGATGGGTTAAGGATCGACCTTAGTATCCCGGTATTAAGGAACGACCTTTTTCGCTTCGATGTGAGAAACATGCAGTTTGAAGCTACTCCAGGAGTTGTCGTAAAGAGTCTGTCCTCCCAGGTGACTTTTATTAAGGATACGACATCTAATGGCGCCGACCGTCTTTTGGTGAATGATCTTAAGATAGCCTTGCCCAAGAGCAAACTTTCCGTTGGAGACTTGGATTTGGCAGTGAACTCTCTGACGAATCTTGAAGCAAATGTAAATGGACACCTTACTCCATCCGATTTTTCTGATTTGTGGAGCCCATTGGAGATTTTTCAAACTCCAGGGGATGTAAGTGTTGAAGCAGCATTGGGCGGCAAACACGTCAGTCGCTCTCAATTCAAATTGCAAGAAATGAATACTGCATCCTCTTTGAGTATAAGAGGAGTCGTAGAGGATTACAGCAAAAAGGACAGTCTGGACATATCGTTAGAAGAATTGAAAGGTGATCTCTCTTCTTCACTTCTTGCCGATATAACTAATCTATTCCCTAAGATGAGTGATAAGGGGAAAGATATCTTAAATTCATTGGGAGCGGTAGATTTGGATATCCAAGGAAGACTTGAAGGGGGAAATGCAGTAGAGGCCGCAGGAGTGGTAAATACACAAATCGGAATGGTCGATTTCTCTGCTTCCGGGAGCGGTTTAAATTCCAAAATACCTAAGTTGAAGATATCCTCAGATTTGGATAATGTTGATTTTGGAACGCTTCTTTCCACTGATAAGATAGGCAAGGTTACTGCAAAATTAGGCGCTGATGTAGTAGGACTTGATAGGAACATCCATGGGAGTGTCAACTTGAGTTCAGATGAATTCGAATTAATGGGAAATGTTATCTCTGGCTTGGTATTGGATTTAAATAAAACAGGCAATGAGATAGAGATTGCTCTTGAGGCTGCTTCTGATGAAATGAAGGTGAGCCTTGATGGAAATGCCTTGCTTGCTGGAGCCGCGACAGAGATTGATGCCGATGTAGATTTATTAAACTTTAATCCATCAGCCTTTGGATTGAAAGGGAAAATGGCTGATTGTGATCTCTCAGCACGCTTGAGCGTCAGCACCACGGGTAACAATCCCGACAATCTTTTAGGCACAATAGAACTGAAGGATGTAGACTTCATCAGGCGGGATGGGCGTCAACTCAGTCTTTCTGCCTTGAAGATTAATATTGATTCTATCAGCAATGCCGCGAATTCATATGCTTCATCGTTTGCTCGAGAGGTTAAGTTAGACTGTGATTGGCTGTCAGCTCGAATAGAAGGAAATATATTCCCGAGCACGCTGAGCAAGGAGATAAAAGGAATGGTTTCATCGGTCTTCCCAACTTTGTTGCCCTCTGAAAAGATGATGCAGCCGGCGATGGGTGCGCAAAATGACTTCACATTTGAAGTCAACATCAAGGGTGTATCCGCGCCATATGTGTTTTTTGAAACCCCGGTGCGTCCCCTCATAGATATTCCAATAGTGGGCTCGATTAATGCTAGCGAGGGAAAGGCACTCATGAAATTGAGCACTCCACATCTCCAGCAAGGCAAAAACAAGCTTATGAGAGACATTCAGATGTCGATGGACCTTGACTCATCCCTCGGTACTGCTCTGATGAATGCCGGATTAATCTTCCCTGCAAAAAAAGGTGAGGCTGAAATAGCTGCCGATATCTATGCAGTGCGTGACAACGTCACCCTAAATCTTGGCATCAACCCTACTATGGAAAGCGTTGTGAAAGGAAGTCTTGGACTGATGGCTTCTTTCTATCGTATGCCGGATCCATCTAAGCCGGATGGGAACTTGTCTGTGAATGTCGACATCCTGCCCTCATTGATCACAGTCAATGACAAGTCATGGACTATTGCTAAAGGTGATATGGCCTATTCAGGAAAGCACATTTCGGTTAGGAATTTCTTGATTAGGCATGATGATCAGTACGTGAAGATTGATGGCAGTGCATCGGAGAGCTCTGAGGATGTGCTTAAAATAAAACTTAATGATATTGATCTTGACTACATCTTCAATATTCTCAATATAAATTATGTATCATTTGGAGGCATGGCTTCTGGGGAGGTGTTAGGGAGGCAACTTCTGACTAAGACCCCGGTCGCCAGAACAGAATCGTTGCGTGTAAAAGGGCTAAGCTACAACGGTGCCGTACTGGGTGATGGCGACCTCGCCTCAGACTATGATGCATTGCAGCAGAAAGTAGGTATATATGGGGTGATTCGTGACCCTCTGACACGTCAAAGAAGGGCAAGTATAGACGGCGGTATTTGGGTGACTNNCGATTCTTTGAGTTTTGCCTTTGACGCAAATAAGATAAATGTCGGATTTATGAGGCCATTCGTGTCTGCATTCTGCTCTGATCTATATGGGGAGGCGTCAGGCAAATGCAAACTATATGGCAACTTCTCAGATATCGATCTCGTTGGAAAAATTAAGGCTGACACTTTATCAATGAAGCTTGNTTTCACCAATACATGGTATCATGCAGGCAACGATTNTGTTNTTCTTTCCAAGGGCATNATCGATATTCCCACTCTTACCTTATATGATGATGACAAGCATACCGCACAATTAAATGGATGGCTGAAGCATCGTTATTTCCACGAACCTGTCTTTAGTTTCAGACTTCGGGAGGCTAAGTCGCTGCTTTGCTACAATACTACAGAGAAAATCAATCCACTTTGGTATGGCACTATATATGGTAGTGGGCACGCGCAGATCAATGGTAGACCTGGATTGATTGATATTGATATGAACATGGCTACGGAGGAAGGTTNCAAGTNCTATTATATCATTAGCGATGNCGAGGATNTAGAGCAGTCTTCTTTCCTNACCTTCACCGNCCGCCGTAAGGCAAGTCAGGAAGCTTCACANGNAGATAGTGTGCCGGAATATCTGAAGAGATTCCATANGCAGACTCAGGAGATGGACAACTTCTCGAGCAATGTCATTCTTTCTGTGAAAGGAACTGTCACAAACGATGCCTTGGTCACTTTGGTGATGGATCCCCGAGCCGGTGACAATATTACAGCCAGAGGACAAGGGGCGCTTCAGATGGATTATAACATGGCAAGCAACGACCTCCGAATGATTGGCACGTATGTTCTCGATGAAGGTAACTATAACTTTACTCTTCAGGATATCATCATTAAGAACTTTACCATCAAGAAGGGGAGCTTAATTAAGTTTGATGGCGATCCGATGAAAGCTATTCTTGACATAGCGGCAACCTATAGGGTTAATACAAATCTCACTGACCTTGACAAGAGTTTCTCTACAGACAAGGAACTCAACAGGACAAATGTGCCAGTGGATGCAGTGCTTCTTGTAGATGGTCCGATGACGAACCCTGATATAACTTTTGATATTGAGTTGCCGTCGCTGACATCTGATGTGGAGCGAAAGGTGAAGAGTATTGTCTCTACTAATGACATGATGAGTCGACAGATCATCTATCTTCTTGCGCTCAACCGATTCTATACTCCTGAGTATACTGGAGGCCAGAGCAATGGCAGTGAATGGTCGAGCATGGCTTCTTCTACCATTTCGTCGCAACTGAGTAATATATTGAGCCAAATGACGGATAAACTCAATGTAGCCCCGTCGTTTAGAAGTGAGAAAGGTGACTTCTCCGATATGGAGTTCGACTTGGCTCTCTCATCTCGCTTGCTCAATAACCGGCTTCTTATCAATGGTAATTTTGGCTACCGTGACANGTCGACGAGCANTACCCAGTTTGTGGGAGACNTCGATATTGNGTATCTATTGANCAAGAACGGAAACCTACGACTTAAAGCTTATAATCACTTCAACGATCAGAACTATTATCTACGGTCAGCTCTGACAACTCAAGGAGTTGGCGTAGTCTTCAGGCGTGATTTCGACCGGTTGTTCAGAAAGAAGAAAAAAGAAGAAGATGAAGGCAAAGAGAAGGCGCAGGAGTCGGAAGAAAAGATAGAGAATCAAAAAGATTCTATCAAGTGACAACACATGCTATNTAAATAATGTTATTATAGCAGAACGAAGGTTAAAAAATAAGAAAATGATTTGGAGTATAGGCGAAATACTTGAGAAGATTGGATTTTCCACCAATTCCGTTGGCTACGCCTTCAGTGGCGGAGGAGCCAGGGGATTCTCACATATTGGTGTTTTGAAGGCGTTGGAACAGTTCGGAATCTATCCTGACGTGATGTCTGGTGTGTCTGCTGGGAGTGTGGCTGCTGTGATGTATGGGTCCGGCATGTCTCCAGATGATATGCTTCAATGCTTTGAAGACCTTTCTAAAGTAAAGGAATTCGTCACTTGGAAAGTTCCTGGAAACTCACTGATGAAGATTGATAAGTTCGGAAAACTTATAGAATCATGGTTGCCAGTACGCAATCTCGAGGACCTGAAGATTCCGACGATCGTTTGTGCTACCGACTTTCAGCATTGTAAGTCGATAGGATGGGCGAGGGGTGAGATAGTGCCAAGAGTGATGGCTTCATGTTCGATTCCAATTGTCTTTGAGCCTGTCAAGATCAATGGCGGGGTATATGTCGACGGAGGAGTATTGCGCAATCTTCCAGCGTGGGCAGTCAGAAAATATTGTAAGACTCTGTATGGCTTCAATTGCTCACCCTTCCATAATGTATGGAAAGACCCAACGAAGCATAATTTGCTTGACATTGCCTTGAGGAGCTATCAGCTGATGTCAAAGTCAAATATGGTCAACGATGCCAAAATGTGTGATATTCTCATCAATCTTCGTGGAGCGCATGCCATAGGAACGTTTGATGTAGCAAAGCTTCATCAGATTGTAGACCTCGGATATTCCACTGCCAGCAGAATCCTGGAAAGAAAACTACGCTAATTCAGCCTTGTAGAGGCGATTTCACTATATCGTAATCCTAAACTTAAAATAAAAGATAAAATATTTAATGGAAAGATTGATAATATATCAAATGTTTCCGCGAATCTTCAGCAATGCTACCCCGGAGCCTAAACCATGGGGTACGCTTGAAGAAAACGGGAGCGGAAAACTCAACGACCTGACGCCAAAGGCACTCCGGTCGATAAAAGAACTCGGTGTCAATTGCATATGGTTGACCGGTGTGATTGAGCATGCCACCAAGACCGATTTCACAAAGTATGGGATAGAGAAAGATAATCCCAATGTGGTGAAAGGTGAGGCTGGTAGCCCTTATGCTATTAAAGACTACTATGATATTGACCCTGCGATAGCGGTCGATGTCAAAAACCGTATGGGTGAATTTGAAAACTGCGTAAAGCGCATCCATAAAGAGGGAATGAAAGTCATAATTGATTTCGTACCCAATCACACAGCACGAGTCTACCATAGCGACTCAGCACCTTCTGGAGTGAAGGATTTCGGAGCGGACGATGATATCACGATGGGATTCTCTCCTCGCAATAATTACTACTACACACCTTTCCAGCAGTTTTCCCCCGATTTCCCTTTGGATGCTGAGGGAGATGCCCCTTATGTGGAGTTTCCGGCAAAAGTGACCGGTAATGATTGCTTCACAGCCTTCTGCAGCCGCAATGACTGGTATGAGACAGCAAAACTGAACTATGGACATGATTATGGGGATTGGAGCGATCATTTCGAGCCAGTTCCTGACACATGGATCAAGATGCTTGCTATTCTTCGTTTCTGGGCATCGAAGGGGATTGATGGTTTCAGATGCGACATGTGTTTCATGGTGCCGCTCCCATTCTGGCATTGGGCGATACCACAGGTTAAGAAAGACTATCCGAAAGTTATGTTTATTGGTGAGATATATGACATAGCTCAATACAGGCCTTTCCTTGATTATGGTTGCTTTGATTATCTTTACGATAAGGTGAATCTTTACGATACTCTTGTTGATATAGAGATTCATAATCATTCCGCAGCCAGACTCACGGGAGCATGGCAGACCGTAGATGGGATAGGCGATTCAATGCTCAACTTCCTTGAGAATCACGATGAGGTTCGGTTTGGTTCCAGGGCCTACTCCGGCAATCCGGCCAATGTTCTTCCCTCGCTGGTGGTAAGCGCAATGATGTCGAAAGGTCCGTTCATGATCTATTATGGTCAGGAACTTGGAGAGTCTGCTTTTGATAATGAGGGTTTTGCGGGGAATAACAACCGCAGTACGATTTTTGACTATTGGAGCTACGACACTCTGCGCCGCTGGTGGAATAATGGAAAGCCGTCAATCAAGAATCTGACAGCGCAGGAGAAGTGGTTGAGAGGTATCTATCAGAAGGTATTGACGCTTTGTAATTCGGAAACTGCCTTAAGAGAGGGAAGTTTCTTCGACCTTATGTATGTCAACTTACGCCATGAGGGCTTCAATCCTCATACTCACTTCGCATTCCTTCGATATACAGAAGATTCAGTGCTGTTGATAGTCGTCAATTTTGATAAAGTCGAGGCTGAAGTGAATGTAGTCATTCCTCGTCTGGCGTTTGAGATGGCTGGACTCCAAGAAAGTGCTGTGGTAGCTGATGATTTGCTTTGTGGTAGAAGTGTGTTTGTTCAGCTTAGTCCTGACCAAGGCACGAGTATACATCTTAATCCGAAAGATGCAGTAGTGCTCCGCATCAAATAAATTATAAATGATAAATTATTAATGATAAATGATTAATGATCTGTCAAAAGAAATTTGACTTTTGAGCATACAATTTAAAACCCCGGCTCACTGTGAGTCGGGGTTTTATATTATATTGAATCTTTATTCCAATAAGCTGATTCCAATCATCAATCACTGATAATTCATCTTTTGAATCAAGGTTTGAAGAGGTATTGGCTGGAGATTGACTGGTTGTTGTGTATGCGGCGGATTGTGTCGGCGAAAAGCTTTGTCACTGTGAGGATGGTAGCTTTCGGATTTTCTTTGCCGTAAGGAATTGAGTCTGTAAAGATTATCTCTGTCAGTCCGCTGTTGAGGATGCGCTCGGTAGCTGGATCGCTCATGACTGGATGGGTGATGAGGGCACGTACAGAGTTGGCGCCTTCAGCGAGCATGAGGTCAGCAGCCTTGGTTATAGTGCCAGCCGTGTCAGCGATGTCGTCGACAAGCACGACGTTCTTTCCTTTCACATCGCCAATCACCTGCATTTTAGCCACTACATTTGCTTTTGCACGCTGCTTGTGGCAAAGCACGAGTGGCACATCGAAGTATTTTGCGTAGGAATTGGCACGCTTTGCGCCGCCTACGTCAGGAGAAGCTATCACCATATTCTCAAGGTGAAGGCTTTCGATATAGGGGATGAATACCGATGAAGCATAGAGATGGTCGACAGGAACATTGAAGAATCCCTGAATCTGATCAGCATGAAGGTCCATAGTAATCAGACGGTCGAGTCCGGCGACACTCAGAAGGTCGGCAACCAGCTTTGCGGCGATCGATACGCGAGGCTTGTCTTTGCGGTCTTGACGGGCCCAACCGAAATAGGGGATGACGGCGTTGATGCTGGCGGCAGATGCGCGTTTGGCAGCGTCAATCATCAGGAGGAGCTCCATCAGATTGTCGGAATTAGGGAATGTTGACTGGACGAGGTACACTTCAGCGCCACGAATGGACTCGTCGAAGCATACTTCAAATTCTCCATCGGCGAAATGCTCGATGTTCATTTTGCCGAGTTCTATGCCCAGATCCTTGCAGATGCCTTCTCCAAGATAGTGGCTCTTGGTGCCTGCGAAGACTTTGATGGGCGGTAGGGTATTGCTCATATATAGCTGTATGTTTTAGGCCCCATATGGAGCGACTCGATTTTTCAATGCAAAATTAATCATTATTTTTGATTGTGGCAATATTAGAGAGAAAAAAAATATGGAATGCCGTGAGCATTCCATATTTTTAACATGTCGGATAAGTTTTCGGATTACCAGATGATGATTCGTTCTGAAGCAGGACGGAACATCTTGTCTCCTTCCTTGATATCGAACGCCTTGAAGAACGGCTCAATATTCTTGAGAGTGACGTTTACGCGGTTTTCGCCGAGGGAATGTACGTCGCCGCTGGTGAGGTTGAGCATTTCAGCCTCGCGGATGTTCTGAGCCCAGAGGTTTGCGTAGTTCATATAGAAAGCCTGCGCAGGTGTAAGGCCATCNATAAGGGCTTCTTCGCTGTCCACGTCGACACCTTTCTTTTTCTGGCTGTCGAGGAATGCTGTCATAGCAACTCGAAGACCACCCTGGTCTGCGATGTTTTCGCCGAGAGTGTACTGGCCGTTAGCGAAAACTCCTGGAAGTATCTCAACTTGGTTGAACTGCTCTACGAGACCCTGGGTGAGGTCCTGGAAAGCAGCGGCGTCTTCAGGCTGCCACCAGTTGACCATATTGCCGTTTGCGTCGAAGTTGCAACCCTGGTCGTCGAAACCGTGAGTCATCTCGTGGCCGATCACTACACCGATACCGCCGTAGTTCTCTGCATCGCTTGCCTCAGGGTCGAAGAAAGGAGCCTGGAGAATACCTGCAGGGAATACTATCTCATTATTGAGAGGGTTGTAGTATGCGTTGATGGTCTGGGGAGTCATGCCCCATTCAGTACGGTCAACTGGTTTACCCCACTTCTTGAGGTATTCCTTCTGGCGCCACATGCGTGCATTCTGGATGTTCTCTGCATAGCTTAGGTTGGGATCAATCTCAAGTTCGGAATAGTCTTTCCATTTGTCNGGATAANCNATTTTGACAGTANACTTATTGAGTTTCTTAAGAGCCTCCACCTTTGTGTCGTCGCTCATCCATTCGAGGTGGATGATGTGCTTGCCAAGAGCGTTGCGAAGATTCTCCACGAGACCGATCATATAGTCTTTGGAGCTCTGAGGGAAATACTCTGCAACATATAGTTCGCCGATGGCCTCGCCAAGGTAACCCTCAGTCACGCCGAGAGCCTTCTTCCAGCGGGGACGCTGCTGCTGCACTCCGCTCATCACTTTGCTGAATTCGAAACCTGCGTCAGCAAAATCGTCGCTGAGGAATGGAGCATAGTCCTCCACTACGAGCCATGCATAGTAGTCTTTGAGTTCGCGGTCGGAAAGCTGACCGGCAAGTTTGTTTGCGGCATTCAAGGAGCGAGGTTCAGTCACGATGATTGTCTCGGGAGCCTCAATGTCCATAGTCTCGATGAAGAAACGGTCGAGGGGGAGATTGCTCCATTTTGCTTTGACATCCTCATAGCTGTAGGGATTATAGAGAGCAGGGATATTGCGACTTTCCTCGCGTGTGAGAGCAGAGTCAGCAAGAGCGGTCTCAATCTTCATCACACTCTTCACAATGCGTTTTGCATCTTTCTTTGAGTAGCCGGCGAGAGTCATATACTTCTCGATAAGCTTTTGATAAGCCTCACGCACTTCCTTATTGCGCTTGTCGTTGAGCAAGTAGTAGTCGCGGTCGCCAAGACCGAGGCTGTTGCTTCCGAGGTACATGGCATAGACCTGAGAGTTAGCCAGGTCTTCCTGAGGACCTCCGTTGAAAAGTGGGCTGCTATAGTTTTTGTGCATCCACAGCATCAGGTCGGTCATAGCGTCGTGCTGTGTGCCTTCAATCTTTGAAAGAGCCGGCTTGATGGGTTCTGCACCTAACTTGTTGCGACGGATAGAGTCCATGCCCTGCTCATAAAGAGTCGCTACCTTGTAGGCGTTGGTACCTTTCTGAGGATTGGTGGCTGCGAGTCCTGTCACGATACGGCGCACACGGTTGTTGCTTGAATCGTTGAGAATATTGAAGGCTCCATAGCGGGAATACTCTGGAGTGAGGGGATGCGAATCCATCCAACCTTTGTTGACGTGGCGGTAGAAGTCCTGCGAAGCAGGGGTAGTGGGGTCGATGCCTTTCGGATCGAGGCTCTTCAGGTGTTCAGCTTGCATTCCCATGCAGAAAGAAGCCGAAGCCATGATCGCAAGAAGATTTCTCAGTTTCATTTTTCTGAAGTTTTTAGATTATTTATTATGGTTTTTGATTTCATTTCAGTTTCTTTCCATTCCTTCTCGGGATTGGAAAGAGGGGTGATGCCTCCTCCTACAAAGATAGATATTGCATCTTCTGCAACTTTTGCAGATCTGAGGTTCGCGAAAAAGGCAGTGTCACCATCCATGTCGTTTGGTCCACAAAGTCCTCCATAGAGTTCTCTTGGAAAATTCTCGTATCGCTTGATTAAGTCAAGGGAGTGCTCGCGGTCGGAGCCGCACAAGGCAGGAGTTGGAGATAAGTCTGTAAGAATTTGTTTGAGTCGATTGTTGAAGCTTTCCTCATATTCTTCAGCTAAGTCAGATGGAGGCATAAATGCGGATATGGGAGTACAAATATGCTCTACTGGTCCTGCTTTTCTCGTGAAAGTCTTTCCAGCCATGACAGTCCCACAGTGATTGGTAAGGGTGTGGATTATGAACTCCGTTACCATTGCCTGCTCGTCGAGATTCTTTTCATCCCACGCGTCATCTTTATCGGAGGAGTGGCGAGTGCCGGCGAGAGCCATGGTGGAGATAAAATCACCCTCCTTTCGAANGAGCAGCTCNGGAGANGCNCCNATCCAAGTCCCGGTTTCNGATGTGGAAAATGAGAAAACNAANGCGTCTGGATAAGATANGCTNAAAGAGTCGAAAGTGGAATTTATGTCAATCTTTTTGCTAATTTTGATTACTCTTGCGGCTACTGTTTTGCCTCTCCTTCCATTTAAGTCAGCCTTGATTGCTTCAATTTCATTGAAGTATTCATTCTCGGATGTAGTAGGAGGTAAATCTGATTCTACGGCTTTGATATCTTCAATTTCAGGAATAAAATCGGAAGGTATCGTAATGAGATTATCTTTCGGATGCAAAAATGGTGCGACAGTGAAGCCTTTTCCGAGTCCTTTAATAAGGAGGTGAGAAGCTCCGCTGACAATTTCTTTAGAATTGGGAAGTCTATATTTAAACCAGTTCACCGAATAATTCAAAAGGCTCAGCCTTTGTAACTTTAACGTTGATAAAATCTCCGGGTTCAGCTTCTGAGCCCTTCACGTAAATCTCAGGGTCCACTTCCGGGGAATCCCATTGGGTTCGACCGATTCGGGTGTCCCCCTCAATGCGATCGACAAGGACGCGGACGGTTTGGCCTACCATCTCGAGGTTTCTCTGATAGGCTATTTCCTGCTGCAGTTCCATCAGGCGGTCAAGACGCTTCTGCTTAGTTTCCTGTGGGATAGGATCTCCAAGGTTTTTGGCAGCCCACGTGTCGTCTTCCTCGCTGTATGCGAATGCCCCCATTCGTTCGAAGCGCTGTTCGCGAACGAAATCGAGTAGTTCTTCAAATTCCTTTTCACCCTCACCCGGGAACCCCACCATCAGGGTAGTGCGGATCTTAAGATCAGGCACTCGACGGCGCATTTCGGCGAGGAGTTCGCGGGTCTGCTGTCCGTTGATATGACGGCGCATGTTTTCGAGCACTTTGTCTGAGACGTGCTGGAGTGCGATATCAAGGTATTTGCAGACATTGTCGTGTCGTGCCATCACGTCGAGAAGTTCCATAGGGAAATCTGACGGGTAAGCGTAATGAAGACGAATCCATTCCACTCCAGGTATCTCAGCCATGCGGTCGATAAGTTCAGGGAGGTTATGGAGGCCATAGATATCAGTGCCATAGCTGCTGAGGTCCTGGGCAATAATGTTGAAGTCCTTCACTCCTTTCGCTACGAGTTCGCGTGTCTCATCGAGAATTTCTTCGATTGGGCGGGACGTATGTCGTCCGGTTATGAGAGGAATTGCGCAGAAAGCGCAAAAGCGGTTGCAACCTTCTGAAATCTTTAAGTATGTGCTGTGAGGGGGAGTGGTCAGAGTCCGTTCCCATTCTTTAGGCTGCTCGTTATGGTCCGCTTTTCGGTCAGGCAGCTGGTCGATGAAGTCCTTCCAGTCGAATTTGCCATACCAGATGTCTACTTCAGGTATCTCGGCCTTTAGGTCGTCCATATACCTTTGAGAGAGACAACCCATCACGGCGATGTGACCTATCTTGCGGGTCTTTTTCAGCTCGCCAAGTTGGAGAATCAT
>WFLX010188231.1_pt1 | contig 16475 bp, 13 predicted proteins | sample 4967041 | NCBI WGS metagenome assembly WFLX01 (sample SAMN12857096, study PRJNA449069) | gut metagenome | isolation source: stool from male and female vole | host: Microtus ochrogaster | place: USA:Florida | collected 2017 | reverse complement strand
TCTTGTTGGAGCAGATTCCGCCCAGCGATATCACGGCAATCTCGGTGGTGCCACCACCTATGTCGACAATCATGTTGCCCTCGGGCGCCTCCACGTCGAGACCGATGCCCAGGGCGGCAGCCATGGGCTCGTAGAGCATGTAGACGTCGCGGCCGTCGGCGTGCTCGGAGCTGTCGCGCACGGCGCGTATCTCCACCTCGGTGGAGCCGGAGGGGATGCCCACCACCATGCGCAGCGAGGGCGAGAACCAGTTGCTCTTGCTGCTGGCCTTCTTCACGAGGCCGCGAATCATGAGCTCGGCGGCGTTGAAGTCGGCGATCACGCCCTTCTTCAGGGGGCGCACGGTGCGGATGCCGGGGTGGCCCTTGCCTTCCATCAGGTGGGCCTCGTTGCCCACGGCAATGAGTTTGTCGGTGCGCGTGTCGAGAGCCACGATCGATGGCTCGTTGATCACGATTTTGTCGTTATGTATGATAATCGTGTTGGCGGTGCCAAGGTCGATTGCAATTTCTTTTGTGAGAGAGAAAAATCTCATTTACGCTGTATTTATTGGAATATTAACGTCTTATGGCGCCACCCGGGGGCAGCGCACTCTTAGTGCGTGCAAAGTTACAAAAAAAATCGCTGAAAAAGCACACAACTCATAACATATTTTTATTATTTTAAATAAGTTGTTAAACGATTTTTATTATTTTAAATAAGTTGTTAAACGATGCTGTTTTCTGAATTTTTTTTCCTATTTTTGCACAACTAAAATTATAAAGCATAATTTGACCGTAAACCAAACCTACGCAATCTAATACCGGACGCTGATGCGCCGGTGCTAAAAAAATCACACGACACCTCATAACGACTGCACATATCATGTGGCCATTCACTAAACGCAAAACACTCGCCGATGCCGACGCCTTCCGGGGCTTTGCCGACCATCATACGCACCTGCTGCCGGGCGTGGACGATGGTTTCCGCACCATGGACGAGACGCTGCGCGCCCTGAAGGCCTATGAGCAGCGAGGCGTGGCCCATGTGTGGTTCACCCCCCACGTGATGGAGGACTATCCCAACGAGACCGCCCGCCTGCGCGAGCTCTTCGAAAAGGTGAAGGAGGCCTACGCCCCTGTGGCCGGAGCCAATCCGCTGCAGCTGCACCTGGGAGCCGAATACATGCTCGACACCGTGTTTGCCGAGCGCCTTGCGGCCGACGACCTGCTGACGCTCGACGACGACCGCCACCTGCTGGTGGAGACCAGCTATTTCAATCCGCCGGCCGGCCTGCGGGAAATCCTCGCCGACATCGCGGCCGCGGGCTACCGCCCCGTGCTCGCCCACCCCGAGCGATATGTGTACATGGAGGCCGACGACTACGACGAGCTGCACGACATGGGCGTGAAATTCCAGCTCAACCTGGCGTCGCCCACCGGAGCCTACAGCCCCGAGGCCGCCCGCAACGCCGAGATGCTGCTCAAGAAGGGCTACTACAGCCTGGCCGGCACCGACATGCACCGCCTGCGCTCGACACGCGCGGTGCTCGCCCAGCCCCTCGCCGCCTCCACCCTCAACCGCATCACCGAATTGATACAAAAACAAAACAAACAGATATGAACATCCTGAAATTGCGCAGAGCCGCATCGAAACTGCTCCTGACTGCCTGCACGGCAGCTATGCTGGCCCTCACTGCATGCAACTCGCAACAGAAAGTTGTGTACATCGAAGACATCCAGCCCAACAAGCTGATAGCCCTGCAGGAAGACCGTCCCATCAGGCTCAAGCCCGGCGACAAGCTCAGTATCATCGTGCACAGCCGCGACAAGGAAATCGTGTCGATGTTCAACCTCACCAGCGGCAGCGCCAGCGACGACGACGACCACGCCAACTACACCGTGAACGAAGAGGGCAACATCGACATACCGGTGCTCGGCCCCATCAACGTGAACGGCCTCACGCGCACCGAGGTGAGCAACCTCATCAAATACAAGCTGCTGGCCAATAAGCTGGTGCGCGACCCGACCGTGAGCGTCAACTACGCCGACATGGGCTACTACGTGCTGGGCGAAGTGGGCTCGCCGGGCCGCAAGAAAATCTCCCGCGACAAAATCAACCTGCTCGAAGCCATAGCCGAGAGCGGCGACCTCACCATCAACGGCATGCGCGAGAATGTGCTCGTGCTCCGCACCGTCGACGGCCAGCAGGTGCCCTACACCGTCGACCTCACCAAGGTGGAGAGCCTCTACGGCTCGCCCGCCTACTATGTGCAGCAAGACGACTTCATCTACGTGCTGCCCAACCAGAAACGCCGCAACGAGAACGACTGGAACGCCAACCAGACCCACTCGCCCACGTTCTGGTTCTCGATGTTCACGATGATCACCACCGTAGTACTAATCTTTGTAAAATAACACGGCGATGGAACGAGTACCCGCAGGGGCCACCGGCAACACCGCGCCCCAGATGCCCGAAGCACCCAAGACCCGCAGCTCGTCGCAGGTGAAGCACCAGCTGCGCATCCGCGACTACACCTACCTCATCATCTCCAACTGGAAATGGTTCCTGCTGTCGCTCACCCTGTGTGTGGGCCTGACATATATCCACATCAAACGCACGCCCAAAATCTACTCCCGCTCGGCCAGCCTGCTCATCAAGGGCAAGGAAAGCCTGCAGGGCGATGCCGAGGGCATCATCCAGGAGCTTGGAGCAGTGGGCCAGTCGAACCTCACCAACGAGCTGATGGCCTTCCGCACCCTGGCCACGGCCGAAGAGCTGGTGCGCCGCCTCGCCCTCGACGTGAGCTACCACCGCGACGGCACCTTCCACAAGGAAGTGGTCTACGGCATCTCGCAGCCCATCAANGTGAGCTTNGACAGCATCGACAACNGCTCGNCGGCCNTCATGGTGGTGAACNTCCGTCCGGACAGCNCCGTGACCCTCTCGGACATGCAGCTGAACGGCCAGAAAATATCCGGCTCGCTCAAGGCACGCCTGGGACGCACCGTGCACACGCCCCTGGGACGCATGACCCTGCAGGCCGGCCCCGGCTTCATAGGCGGCCACACCAAAGACCGCATCGAGGTGACCCGCACCCCGCTGGCCGCCGCCGCCGCCAGCGTGCGCGGCCGCATCACGGCCAACCGCCGCAAGAGCGCCTCTATCATCGACATAGGCTTCACCGACGAATCCACCGCCCGCGCCGTCGATATCCTGAGCACCCTCATCAGCGTCTACAACGAAAACTGGGTGAAGGACCGCAACCAGCGCACCGTGAGCACCAACGAGTTCATCAAAGACCGTCTGGCCGTGATCGAGCAGGAGCTGGGCAACGTGGAGCAGGATATTTCCGACTATAAATCCGAGCACCTCATGCCCGATGTTTCGGCCGTGGGCTCCATGGCTCTGGGACAGGCCAACGCCGCCGAGCAGCAGAACACCTCGCTCGACAACCAGATTTACATGGTGCGCTACGTGCGCGACTTCCTCACCCAGGGCATGCACGAAAACGACCTGCTGCCCTCCAACACCGGTATCAACAACGGCACCATCGAATCGCAGATAGCCCACTACAACGATGTGCTGATGCGCCGCAACAGCCACCTGGCCAACTCGTCGCTCCAGAACCCCCTGGTAAAGGACCTCGACGCAGAGCTGGCCGTGATGCGCTCCACCATGTTGCAGGGCCTGGACAACGAAATGACAAAGCTCAACCAGCAGAAGCGCAGCGTGCAGTCGACCTACGGCCAGGCCGTGGCCAAGATAGCGTCGAACCCCGCATCGGCCAAATACCTCCTGAGCGTCGAGCGCCAGCAGAAGGTGAAGGAGTCGCTCTATCTCTTCCTGCTCCAGAAGCGCGAGGAAAACGAGCTGTCGCAGGCGTTCACGGCCTACAACAACCAGCTCATTGAGCCGCCCCACGGCAGCAACGTGCCCGTGTCGCCCAACGCCGGATCGATGCTTATGATGTCGTTCATCATAGGCCTGGCGGTGCCCGCCGCCGTGATCTTCGGACGCGAATTCACGAACACCGCCATCCGCGGCCGCAAGGACCTCGACAACCTGAGCGTGCCCTTCCTGGGAGAGATTCCCCAGCACGGCAAGGCGCCCAAGGACGAGCGCTCGGCCCTGCGCGAGCGCCGCAGGCAACGGCTGGCGGGCGTGATTCCCACCGTGGCCGTGAAGCACGGCTCGCGCGACGTCATCAACGAGGCTTTCCGCGTGATGCGCACAAATCTGCAGCTCGTGCTGGGCTACGGCAAGGAGCACCACGTGCTGATGCTCACCTCCATCAACCCCGGCAGCGGCAAGACTTTCATCACCGCCAACCTCGCCTCCATCATGGGCCTGATCGACGGCAAGCGCGTGCTGGCCGTGGACCTCGACCTGCGCAAGGGTTCGCTCTCGCGCTACGTGGGCGCCCCCATGACGGGCCTGAGCACCTATCTGGCCGGCGGTATCGACGACTGGCACGAAATAATCCAGCCGCTGGAAAATATAGAGGTGCTCCCCGCCGGCAAGCTTCCGCCCAACCCCACCGAGNTGCTGNTGAGCGACCGCTTCGCCGAGCTCATGGACCAGCTGCGCGAGCAATACGACTACGTGTTCCTCGACTGCCCGCCCGTGGAAATCGTGGCCGACTCCTCCATAATCACACGCTATGCCGACCGCACCCTCTTCGTNGTGCGCGCCGGCCTGCTCGACCGCGACGCCCTGGCCGACATCGAAAAGTGGTACGACACCTCGCGCTTCACCGGTCTCACCGTGATTCTCAACGGCACCAGCGACGGCTTCAGCCACTACGGCTACCANCGCTACGGCAGCCGCTACGGCTACCACTACGGCAACTATGGCTACGGCTATGGCGCCGATGAAGACGACGAAAACCCCTCACCTAAAAAACGCAAGAAAAAATCGGCTTCCACCACCTGACATGCAGCAGAACAATCCTAACATACTGTCGCACCGACGCATCGCAGGAAACGCTACGTTTCTTGTGGTGCGCACCGTGCTGTCTACCCTGATAGGATTGTTCACCTCGCGCATAGTGCTTCAGGTGCTGGGGGTGGAGGACTACGGCCTGAGCGCCGTGGCAGGCTCGGTCGTGGGCATGCTGAATTTCCTCACCGGCAGTCTCGCCGGCGCCGGTTCGCGCTTCATCACCTACGAGATGGGCCGCAACGACATGGACGCCCTGCGCCGCATGTTCTCGGCCACGCTGTTCATCCAGCTGGGGCTGGCGCTGTTCATCGTGCTTCTGGGCGAAACCGCCGGCGTGTGGTTTCTCGAGCACAAGCTCAATATCTCGCCGGAGCGCATGCACGCAGCGCGGTGGGTCTACCAGCTGTCCATCTTTTCCGCCGCCCTGAGCATTACGCAGGCGCCGTATTCGGCCATCATCATGTCGTATGAGCGCATGAGCATTTATGCCGGTTTCGACATTCTGGGCATGGCGCTCAGGCTGCTTATCGTCTATCTCTTGCTGATTGTAGACGGCGACAAGCTCATCACCTATGCGACGCTGGGCTTCGGAGTGAGTGTGCTGATGCTCGTGATAAACCGCGCCTACTGCATGCACCGCTTTGTGGAATGCCGCGGCAAGCCCAGGTTTGACAAAGGCGCCACCCGCAGCATATTAAGCTACAGCATGTTCACCATCATTAGCTCATTCTGCGTGATGATATGTTATAGCGGCACCACATTCATGATAAACAGCTTTTTCGGAGTAGTGGCAAACGCCGCCGTAGCCCTGGCAGCCACCATCCACGGCATCACCATGATGTTCGGCGCCAACATCCAGGCGGCTTTTCGCCCTCAGATAGTGAAGCAGTATGCCGCCGGCAATGCGCCCACGGTGTGGGGGCTGGCCTGCATGTCGGTCAAATTCACCATGCTGATAATGTCGGTGCTGGTGGTTCCCTGCATCATAGAGGCGCCGGCCGTGCTGGAGTTCTGGCTTGGGCAGGTGCCTCCGATGGCTGTTGAATTTCTCCGCTGCATGCTTGCGGCCGGTTGGCTCGCCTGCATAAGCAACCAGCTCGACACCGTGGCCTACAGCGATGCCTCGATAGGCCGCATCACACTCTACAAAAGCCTTTGCTTCGTCATCAACGCGGGCGTGATTTACCTGCTGTTCAGCATCGGCGCGCCGGCCTGGAGCGCATATATCGCCAACGCATTCATGTACATAGCCCTGAGTGCATCGGCATTGTGCGTGATTCGCCGCATGATTGACAATGCCCGTCCGGGCCATCTTTTCAAGGCTATAGGCCGTTGCGTCGCGGTGATAGGCCTGTCGCTGCTGCCGGTGGCCGGAATGTGCCTGCTGATGGAGCGTTCCCTTCTCAGGCTGGTAATAATNGCTGTGCTCTACGCGGCCGTGGCAGTACCCCTGGCCATGCGCATCGCGCTCACGCCGGAGGAACGCGCGGGTGTGCTGGCCTTTATGACGTCGAAGGTCCAGAAGTTGCTGTCTGTTTATCCATTCAAGGTCATTAACCGATGAGACGCGAAGGCAGGAAACAGGTGCTGATTGTAATCGACAGTCTACGGTGTGGAGGCGCCGAAAAAAGTCTTGTCGCGCTNCTGANACGTCTTGANTACGAGCGCATGGACGTGGACCTCTTCGTGCGCCGCAGNGGNGGNATGTACGAAANGGATGTGCCGCCTCAGGTGAATTTCGTGGATTATGCGCCGCGCGGCCTGCGCAAATGCTGCATGAGGCTTTCCCACGCCATGGCCATCAGGCTCGGAGGCCGTAAACGCCATGGCGCCGAAACGGAATGGAAAGCCACAGGCGTTTTCTTCCCGGCGCCGGGCAAGACCTACGACGTGGCCATAGCCTATCAGCAGGGCGTGCCCACTTTCCTGGTGAGCGAAAAGATAAACGCACGCCGCAAGATGGNATGGATNAACGCCGACCTCGCTCAGGCCGGCTACGATGCTGAATATTGCCGGCCNTTCTACGACCGGATGGAGAGAGTAATAGCGGTGTCCGAAGCNCTTTCGGCAAAAGTCGTGAAAGACGGCTATGCCGCTGCAGAAAAGGTCGACACCGTGTACGACATTATCGATGTCGCAGCCATCAGGGACGCCGCCGGCCACGCGTGCGAGCTGAAAACACTGCCGCAGGGAGCAGTGCGCATAGTCACGGTNGCCCGCCTGTCGTCGCCCAAGAATCACCTGCTGGCNGTNANGGCNGCNNCTTTATTGAAAGAGCGCGGCATAGATTTTCTGTGGCATTTCGTGGGCGAGGGTCCCGAGCGCGCCTCAATCGAAAGGGAAATCGAAAAAGCCGGGCTGCAAGACCACGTGGTTCTTGAAGGGCTCAGGCAAAACCCGTACCCGTATTTTGCAGCTGCTGATATTTACGTGCAGACGTCGAGTTTTGAAGGCTTCGGCATTACGCTCACCGAGGCCCGGATACTTGGGCGCCCCGTTGTCACAACCGATTTTGCCGTGGCCCGCGACCAGATACACGACGGGAAAAACGGCCTCATAGCCGGCATGACACCNGAAAGCGTGGCCGACAAAATNGTTCAGCTCGCATCGGACCGGGAATTGAGANACAGCTTGGGCATGCGTGCCGCAGCAGAGACCAACNATACGGCCGAGACAGAAGGNCGAAANGTGAACCAGCTAATTTGCGAAGAATGAAGATAGTGACCGTCACATGNAGCAATGCCGAGAACTACGGCGCGCGGCTCCAGGCAGCCGCGCTGGCCGCACGGCTGCGCCGTGAAGGCCACGACGCGCAGGTGCTGGACTATCGCCCGTGGTACATGCGCTTCCACTCGCGGCCGCCGCTACTGCGCATGGCATGGCGCAAGCTGCCCCGCGAACTGTGGCGCTGGAACTACAATACCCATGCAGCGCGCCGCCACGAGCTTTTCGANGATTTCAGCCGCCGCCACATCCCCCTCACCCCTGCNGTGCTGAGCCTGAAGGACCTGCGCGAGCANCCACCCGTGGCCGACGTGTACATAGCCGGCAGCGACCAGATATGGAATCCGCAGTTCCGCAACGGCAACGACCCGGCGTTTTTCCTCGACTTCGGCGACCCGGCCACGCGCCGCATCAGCTACGCCGCCAGTTTCGGCGTCGACACGGTGGATGTGGCCATGCACGGCGCCCTGCGCGAGCGGCTGGCCGCTTTCCACAGCATAAGCGTCAGGGAACGCGCCGGNCAGCACATCATAGGCCGCGAGCTGGGCATGCCGNCGCCGGCGCTCGTGCTCGATCCCGTGTTCCTGCTTCCGCGCACCTATTGGGACGGGATTGCCGACGAGGCCGCCGGACGTGTGCCCCGCAAGCCCTATGTGCTCGTCTACGACTTCATGCGCAGCAGTGCGGTGAAGCAGGTGGCGCTCAAGGTGGCCCGGGCCAACGGTTGCAGCATTATCTCCGTGGGAGCCCACAGGCTGCCCTACGCCTCCGAAAACCGCCGGGAGGCNTCTCCCGCCGAGTTCCTTGCCTTGATTCGCGGTGCGGCCTGCGTGGTGAGCAACAGTTTTCACGGCACGGCTTTCGCAATGATTTTCGAGCGGGATTTTCTCGTAGTGGAGCGGGAAGACGGCCTGAACGACCGCATGACCGATTTTCTCGAACGCACAGGCATGGAACACCGCCTGGTGGACGCCGATACTCCCGCGGCAGCGTTGACCGCGCACATCGACTACGGCGCCCTGACGCCGGANATTGAAAGCATGGCGCGCATGTCGGCCGAATACCTTTTAAACNCTATAGCACGATGAAGAAGCCGAGGGTGNTCATAGCGATGCATTATTTAGAGATAGGGGGCGCCGAATCGGCTCTTATCGGGCTGCTTCACGCACTCGACCCGGCGCGNGTGGATGTCGACCTCTTCCTGTATTCCCACCGCGGCGANATGCTCGGCCTTGTGCCCGANTGGGTGAACCTGCTGCCCGAGATTCCGGCCTACGCCGCCATCGANAAACCGATGAAAGAAATTGTGCGCCACGGACACCTGGCCGTAGCGGCCGCCCGCTGGATGGCGCGGCNGCGCTGGGCGCGCGACAGAAAACGCGGCGGAATAACGATAGATGCGCAATTCGGCTACATAGGCGCGGCGGTCGCGCCCGTGCTTCCGTCGCTGCATCGCTTCGGCCGCTACGACCNGGCCATCTCCTTCCTGGCCCCGCACGACTATGTGCTGCGCCACGTCGACGCAGCGCGCAAGGCGTGCTGGATACACACCGACTATTCCCGCGTGGGCGTGAACGCCGCGCTGGAGCTGCCGGTGTGGGGCGCCTACGACAATATAGTATCCATCTCGCCCGACGTGACCGANACATTCTGCAGCCGCTTCCCCACCCTGCGCCATAANATTATGGAAATCCGGAACATCGCGCCTGTCGACCATATCCGCCGCTGTGCGGAAGCCGGCCGCCCTGCCGACATGCCTGCGCGCGACGGGCGCCTGCAGCTGCTCACCATCGGGCGCTTCTCCGGGGTCAAACGCATGTATCTGATTCCTGAGCTGTGCCGCCGTCTTGTAGAAGCCGGCATAGATGTGGAGTGGTTCATCATAGGCTACGGCGCCGACGAAAGCTCAATCCGCGCACGCATAGAAAGCGAGGGAGTGGGCAGCCGCGTGCACGTTCTGGGCAAGAAAGACAATCCCTATCCCTACATCGCAGCCTGCGACTGCTATGTGCAACCGTCGGCTTTTGAGGGCAACAGCGTGACGGTGCGCGAGGCCCAGATGCTCGGCCGGCCGGTCATTATAAGCGACTACCCCACGGCGCACTCGCAGGTGCGCGACGGCGTGGACGGCGTGATTGTGCCCTTGGCCGCCGAAGAATGCGCAGCCGGAATAGCCCGCGTGCTGTCGGCTCCCGAAACGCTGGCCTCGCTTGCGGAAAATATCAAGGCCGCGGACTACAGCAACGCGGCTGAAGTGGAAAAAATCTATAAACTCGCCGGCCTATGAGCATCCCGCACGTGATACACTACTGCTGGTTTGGCGGCGCGCCGCTGCCGCCCGACGCCGAGCGATGCATCGCCTCGTGGCGCCGCTTCTTCCCCGGCTGGGAGATTAAGCGCTGGGACGAGACGAACTACGACGTGCGGGCAGTGCCCTACACCGCGCAGGCCTACGACATGGGCAAATATGCCTTCGTGAGCGACTACGCCCGCTTCGACATACTGCACCGCGAGGGCGGCGTGTATCTCGACACCGATGTCGAGGCCATCCGCAGCTTCGACGACATAGTGNCNGCCGGAGCCTNCATGGGCATNGAGNGACTGATGGTAGCNCCCGGGCNGGGAATGGGNGCGNCTGCCGGTCATCCGATATATTCCGAGATGCTGAGGATTTATGAATCCATGCCCTTCGCCGACGCTGCCGGCCGCCGCCTGCCCGGAACCGTGGTGTCGATAGCCACCGACATGCTTCTATCCCATGGATATAAAAAAGACGGCCGGAAGCAGATGGTGGAGGGAATCACGATATATCCTCCAGAATATTTCTGCCCCCTCGACGACATCACCGGCCGCCTCGACATCACCCCCGCGACCCGCAGCATCCACCACTACGCCAAGAGCTGGTGCGACGGAGCCTCGCCCCTGCGCACTCGCCTGTCGCGCTGGGGGCACCGCCTGCTGGGCCTCAAGACCACNGGGCGCCTGAAAAAACTTTTAAAACTCTGAACGATGCAAGCCGAGCTATATTTCCCGTTTTTTCTTGCCTTGGTGAGCGCGCTGGCGTTGTTCATGGCCTTGCGCTTGCTGGCTTCAGGCGGAGAGAGCCGCATCACGTCGGCCAACAAATCATATAACTTCTGGATAGCATTGGCTATAAGCCTGGTGCTGGTGGTGTGGCTGGGAGGCCGCCCCTACGATGTCACATGTTTCGGCGACACGCTCAGCTATTCGCACATGTACATCAACTACGCACCGGAGGATTTCGAGTTCAATATGAAAGGCGAGTGGTTCTTCGCCTGGATTATGGCTTTCTGCAATATGCTCGGCCTGGACGTGAACGGATTTTTCACCGTTGTGGCGGCGATATATACCCTCACGGCGTTGATGGCCGTGCGCATCATCTTGCCGCGCAATCCGCTGCTGGGCATGGTGTTCGTGTGGGGCTCGCTGATGTATTTCACTTTCTGCGTCAACGGCATGCGCAACGGCATGGCCTGCCACATAATCCTGCTGGCCATGGCCCTGTTCCTTGACTCCCGCTACGTATCGGCTGCCGTGCTGGCATTTCTGGCCATGGGCATCCACCGGAGCACGGCGCTGCCTATAGCCTCGCTGCTTGCAGCAAGGTGGGTGGTGAAAGATGCAAAATGGGCTATTTATATATGGCTGGGTTCTATTGTGGTGTCGCTTTTTGCCGGCGGCTTCTTCGTCAATCTCATCACCTCGCTGGGATTCGACGAGCGCATGGAGAGCTACGCCACGGCTGAATACAACGAGGAGTTCAGCAAGACCGGCTTCCGCTGGGACTTCCTCTTCTACAGCGCCTTCCCGGTGCTCATGGGCTACTATGTGCTCGTGAAGAAGCAGCTTGTAGACAATTGGTTCCGCGTGATTTTCGTGACCTACTGCCTGGCCAACGCCTTCTGGGTGCTCGTAATCCGCATGGCGTTCACAAACCGCTTCGCCTATCTGTCGTGGTTCATGTATCCCCTGGTTCTGGCCTATCCGCTGATAATGATGAAGGTGTGGCCCGACCAGGACAAGCGCACGGCCTACATCCTTCTGGCCTATGTCGGATTCACGGTGTTTATGAACGGATTCTACTGGTAAAACTCCCCCGGAAGCATGTACGCACTCACGATATTCACCCCCACCTACAACCGCGCCCACACGCTCGAGCGCACCTACCGGAGCCTCTGCGCGCAGTCGGCCCGCGACTTCGAGTGGCTCGTAGTGGACGACGGAAGCACCGACGGCACCCGCCGCCTGGTGGAGGGCTTCATGGCCGAAGGGGTGATTCCGGTGCGCTATATATATAAGGAGAACGGAGGACTGCACACGGGCTACAACACGGCCTATGCCAACATCGATTCTCCGCTATGCTGCTGCGTGGACAGCGACGACTTCATGCCCGAGCACGCCGTGGCCACCATCCTCGACCACTGGTCGCGCCGCGGCTCCGATGCCTACGCCGGCCTCCTGGGCCTCGACTTCGACGCCGGCACGGGCAAGCCCCTTGGCGGCTACTTCCCGGCGGGCCTGGAAGAGTGCTGGTTTCTCGACCTTTATATCCGCGGCATTCACCGCGCCGACACTAAGCCGGTGATGCGCACCCAGCTCATGCGCGAGGTGGCGCCGCAAGTGGGATTTGAGGGCGAAAAAAACTTCAATCCCGTGTACATGATGCTGCAGGTGTGCGACCGCCTGCCGCTTCTGATTGTTAATGAAAACCTCTGCTGGGTGGACTATCAGACCGGTTCAGACAGCATGTCGGCCGCGATATGGCAGCAATACGTCTCGTCGCCCCGCAGCTTCGCCAAGCTGCGCCGCCTGGAGATGTCGCTGCACCACAACACAGCTGCAAACCGCGCCCGCTCGGCCGCCCACTATGTGGCATCGTGCATCATCTCGCGCGACCGCCACTGGCTCTCCTCCTCTCCCCGCCCCTGGCTCACCCTGGCCATGGCCCCCGCCGGCCTCCTGCTCTGGGGCCTCATCCGCTACAAGACACGCCTTAAATCTAAAACTATACCACGATGAACATCGCCTACGTAATCAGCTCGCTATCTGTTTGTGGAGGGCTACAACGAATAATCACCGACAAAGTCAACGAGTTAATCAACTCGCCCGGGATAAATATATTTATCCTGTGCACTGCCGACAGCCCCACCAAGACGACAGCATTCCNCATCGACAGCAGGGTGCATATCGAATACAACCANANCTATTTTCAGCCCGGCAATNCTACATTTGCGAGAAACCCTGTGCTATTCGGGATAAAGCTGCTGCAGTGGCGCCGAAGCCGTAGCAAGGAAATCAAGGATTTTGTGCGTAAGAACAAAATCGACATCATCGTCTACAACACTTATAATGCCCACCTACTGCCGACACGGCCGGGGTGCAGGATTATCCTGGAATCGCACACAGCGCGCACAAGCACCGTTTTCCGCAAAAAACGCAAGTTTGACCGACGCCTGCGCTCGGCCGAAGTGGTGGCCGCAATCACGGCAGCCGACTGTGCCCGGTGGCCCGAAGCCCGCCGTGCCGTGTCCATACCTAATTTCACCAATATCAAGCCCGTAGCGCCCTACAACCCCGACACACAACGGGTAATGGCCGCGGGCCGTCTCGACGTCCAGAAAGGATTTGACATCCTGGTGAGTGCATGGCGCCGCGTGGCTCGCGAGCACCCCGATTGGGTCCTCGACATTTTCTATGTTCCGTATACAGGGCTTGAAGTGGCCGACCTTCTCTCTCAGATAAACGAAGCAGGCCTGAGCCACTGCATCAATCTCTGCGAAGCCACTCCCGACATGCCAGCAGCCCTGGCCGAGCACTCCCTTTTCGTGCTCAGCTCCCGCTACGAAGGTTTCGGGCTGGTGCTCATCGAGGCCATGGCCTGCGGGGTGCCCTGCGTGAGCTTCGACTGTCCGGAAGGGCCCTCGGAGATNATNAANGACGGCNANGACGGCTGGCTCGTGCCTTTCCGCGGCCTCAGCGATGAGNNGCGGGCCGACAATCTTGCCGATGCACTATGCCGCGCCATCACCGACCGCGATGCCCGCATCCGCTTCTCTTGCGCTGCCATGGAATCGGTGCGCCGCTACTCGCCCGAGGCAGTGATACCTCGGTGGACAGCACTGTTCAACTCTTTAGCCGGCAAAAAGAAATGAATATAGCCTACTTCATGGACAATGTGTCGAGTCATGGTGGCGTGGAACGCATCATCATCGACAAGGCCAACTACCTGGCCGCTTTGCCGGGCTACGGAGTCACTGTAGTGTGCCTCGGAGCGCAGGATGAGAGCGGTCCGGCCTACGCGATTGACCCGCGGGTAAAGCTGCATTTTCTTGACTGCCAATTCAGCCCCACTGTTGGGCTGCGCAGACCGATAAGCTTTACAATCCAATGGATAAAGTGGTGGAGACACGTGGCCAAGGCTGTGAAAAAGTTCTACCGGGAGNNTCCTATAGATTTGTCTATTTCCCTTGCCTACGACTGCAATCGTCCATACCGCGATAAAAAGACGCCGCATATCATAGAATCTCATGCCTATCGCAAGCAGGCCGAGCAGCTTTCCATCACTCCGCGGCTCACGCATTTCCTCATATCCACGTTTGTGACCCGCGGAGCAGACGTCGTTACTCTCACCGCGGCAGATGCTGCCGAGTGGCCGGAAGCGCGCCGCGTGGACGTGATACCCAATTTCACAAACATACAACCCTGCAAGCCCTACAACCCGGCGTCCCGGAAAGTTGTTGCCGCCGGGCGTCTGCATGACCAGAAGGGCTTCGACTTACTTATCAAAGCATGGAAGATTGTACACGAAAAGTTCCCGGAGCACTCCCTGGAAATATTCGGCGGATATGGCGACGACCAGATGCTTCCGCGCCTGCAGAAACTGGCTGAGAGTTGCGGCATTTCGCAATATGTGCATCTGCGGGGAGTCACAAATGATATGCCCGCCGCTTTTGCCGAGGGGGAGGCGTTTGTATTGAGTTCTCGGTTTGAGGGCTTCCCGCTGGTTCTCATCGAGGCCATGGCATGCGGTGTGCCGCCGGTGGCCTTCGACTGCCCGCACGGACCGGCCGACCTCGTGGACGATGGTGTGAACGGTATTCTTGTACCTTTCAAGAATCTAAGCGACGACCAGCGCGTAGAGCAGCTTGCCGACGGGCTGTGCCGCATGCTCGCGCTGAGCGACGACGAGCGCGGGCGCATGTCGGAAGCTGCAATGAAAAAAGCGGCGTCGTTCTCTCGCGACGCCATAATGGACCGGTGGGTTAAACTTTTCAATGAGGTCGTATGCGGATAGCCTACTGTTGCCAGGACATCACCGTGAGGGGCGGACTTGAGCGCATCACCGTGGACAAAGCCAACGCTATGGCGCGGGCGGGCCACGATGTGTGCCTCCTCGTCAACAATCCTCCCGGCCGCATGCCTGCCTACAGTGTGGACCCTCGCGTGCAGCTGGTGGACATATCCCTGCCTCAGCCCCGCGGCCCGCTCGCCACCTTGCGCTTCAAGTGGTTGCAGAACCGGCGCATAGCCCGCGCGCTGCGCCGTTTCCGCCCCGATGTGCGATGCGTGTCGGCCACGTGGCTCACCGCTGCCCTCCTGTACGGACCCGGAAAACTCGTGCTGGAGTCGCATAACTGGCGCCGGGCTTTCTTTTCCGGCGAGCGGCAAGCGTGGCTGAAGCGCCTCAAGGTAGCTCTGGCCGAGCGCAAGGCGGCTTGCGTAGTGACGCTGCTACCGGCCCACAATGCCGACTGGCCGCACGCCGCGCGCGTAGAAAGCATACCCAACTTCAGCGACATAGCGGCGCCCGATGCTCCGGCGCGCCACGGCGCCATGGCCGCGGGTCGCCTTGTGGCTGCCAAGCAGTTCGACCTGCTCGTGGATGCCTGGGCTATCGTGGCGCGCTCCCACCCCGGCGCCACGCTCGACATCTACGGCGAGGGCCCGCTGCGTGCCGCCCTGCAACAGCAGATTGACGCCCGGGGCCTCGGCGACTCCGTGCATCTCCACGGCAACGCCCGGGATATAGCCGCCGAATATGCTTCGCATGAGTTTTTGGTGCTGAGCTCCCGGAATGAGGGCTTCGGCCTGGTGCTCATAGAGGCAATGCAATGCGGATGCCCCTGTGTGGCAGTGGATTGCCCCGAGGGTCCGGCAGAAATTATCACGGATGGCGTGGACGGCGTTGTGGTGCCCTACCGCAATATCGACCGCGGGCAACGCGTGGAGGCTCTTGCGGCGGCAATCTGTGGCATGCTCGACAATCCCGACCGCTGCCGGCAGATGGGAGCCGAGGCCCGGAAGAACGCCACNCGCTTCAGCAAAGAGACCATAATCAGGCATTGGCAACAACTTTTCAACTCACTCACATGACGTATTCAATAGCCATACGCACCCTTGGCACCGGCGGCGAGAACTATCGCCGGCAGCTCGAGAGCATCGCCCGGCAGACGGTGCAACCCGAGCGTGTGGTGGTGTACATCGCCCATGGCCATGAAGCTCCCGCTTTCCGCGTGGGGCGCGAGGAGTACGTGTGGGTAGCCAAGGGGATGCTCTCGCAACGCGCCCTGCGCTACAGCGAGATAGACTCCAACTGCGTGATGCTGCTCGACGACGACGTGGAGCTGGCACCGGACACCGCCGCCGGGATGCTCCGGGCTCTCGAGAAGCATGGTGCCGACTGCGTGGCGGCCGACACCTTCCTGAACCATCGCATGGGCGTGCGTCAGAAAATCCGCGCGGCCGTGGCCGGTCTTGTACTGCCCTCGCGCTCGCAGCAGAAAGCCTTCAGGATGCGCCGCTGCGGC
>WFLX010052535.1_pt1 | contig 16477 bp, 10 predicted proteins | sample 4967041 | NCBI WGS metagenome assembly WFLX01 (sample SAMN12857096, study PRJNA449069) | gut metagenome | isolation source: stool from male and female vole | host: Microtus ochrogaster | place: USA:Florida | collected 2017 | reverse complement strand
TGAACCTAGGACTCCCTGATTATGAGTCAGGTGCTCTAACCGACTGAGCTATAGGACCGATTGGATGAAATATGCCTATTATTAGCAATAGGCTTTCCCAAAACCGATGCAAAGTTAGAAATATTTTGCGAAATATCCAAAATTCTACAAAAGAATCGACATTAACGATGCATTTTTATGCCGGTAGCGATCAAGTCGAATGAACTGAGAAAATTACAGCCTGCCCACATCTATCTTCTTAATTAGATTAAACGCGCACAGAGAAAAAGGCTCCGCTGACCTGAGATAGATCAGCGGAGCCCTTTATAATAGAGTTGTATCTAATCGGCAGGATTATTCAGCAAGAACCTCAATCTCAGCAGCGCCGCCATAGTCCTGACCGTTCTGCGAGTTAAGTCCGCGAAGTCTTACATACTGGCCTTTGACAGGCTTTTCAAAGCGGATCACCTTGCGCTTCTTGTTACGCTCGAATGTTCCTTTCGCTACGGGTTCGCCCCATTCCTTACCGTCCATGGAGACATAGACCTCGTAGTCCTTGAAGTCGCCGTTCTCGCCACCGCCCTGACGCGGCAGATATGTCACACCTGTGATGTTCTTAACCTCACGGGTGTCGAGATCAACCCAGTGGGGATACTGAGCCACGGTAACCGAATACATTGTGTGCCAATAAGATTCGGGATCACCGTCGAGGGCTTCAGTGGCAGGATACCATGGCTCCTCAGAGTTGACGAAATGAACTTTGGTCGGCACCTTTTCGATCTTTTCAAACGAAGCAAACGACTTGATATGGGGATTGTCGCGAAGCCATGCTTCAACCGTACCACCATTTTTCATCGGAATAGTATCGGTATATTCCACGGCCTTCTTAGCCCCATCAATACGCATCATAACCACTGGATTCTTGCCGTCGACAGCCGGAGCGTCGATCGTTACATTACCCATATAGTCACGCAGGATGCCAAGCGGACGGTCACCGTCAAGGGTGACCATAGCCTGCTTATCGGGGGTGGCCACAGCTGTCACAGGACGCAGCAGGATACCCATGCGGTGGGCAGTAGCCATAACACGATGATCAGCCGATGGAGGAGCTTGACCGCAGGAGGTACCACCCAAACCGGTCTGGCCCAGATCGAGGTGGAAACGGGTTGCCCCGGGCGCCGGGAGCTCAAAAGGATGAGGCGCGGCAACGAGATCTGCTTCATCATAGGCGATTGCGGTTACACTNATAGGCTCGGCTCCGATAGCCACGAGGCCAGTATTGCTGCCGGGAGCTGTGAGCGCTGCCCAGCGCACCTCTTCGTGGTTTGCCATATTCTGAGGTTTGGCATAATTCACGAACTGATCAGCGACAGTCGAGGAATAGATTCCGATGTTCTGCTCGCGACGGTCATTGTAATTTTCGATAGGACCACGGCCATAGTAAGTGAACTGACTGAATTTCTCAGGCACATTCAGCATGAAGCCAAGGCGTGGGAGCACCAGAGCGGCATTTGTGCTTTCGATCTGAGCCTCAAGCTCAACCGAGCCGTCGGGATAAACGGTGTAGATCTCATTCACCAGAAATGCGAAGTCCGTGGGAGTGTCAGTGAGCTCATTGATCACCTGCTTACCCTCGGAATGACCGGTTGCAAGACGGGCAGCATTCGGAGCCTGATAGCGGACATTGAAGGAAATCACGGCATTTCCCTCGGCATTGATATATGCATCGGAAGAGACAACCGACGGCTGAAGGTTATGCAGACCGTTGTTATACCAGTTGCCGGCAATCCAGTTGTCGTTGTTGACAAAGGCGCGGAAGGCATCGAGGCGGAGGCCCTTTCCGGGCTCGATCATAGCCTGACCATTATATTCAAGTTCCGAAAGCTGGCCGTTTGCATTATCGAACACTGCCTTGAAGCCGGAGCCCTCGACAGTGAGGGGTGAAGCGATATCATTCACCTCCTTTACATTCTTGCCACCGGCTATCATCGTCACCGACTTGCCATGCCCGTCGGCTTCGGAAGAAATCGTAGGCAGAGTGCGCGAAGCTGCCCTTACGGGAAGCTGCTCCTCCATCTGCACATATCCCTTCTTTGCCCAGGGCTTATCCTCGGCCAGGGTGAAATAGACATTGACCATAAGCTCACCGTCAAGACCGGAGAGATCGTAAGGAATGGTATAGATAGCCTTCTGGCGGGGGCCGAGATACATTCTCGGGCCGATGAGCGCATCGCCCTTGGCTACCTCCTTTCCATCCTGAAGCAGACTCCATGACATATTTTCGGTAAGTGGCTCGTAATAGTTTTTATTGAAGATCTCTACCTGGCCTTTCTCCATGTCTACAGGAGTTACACTGACGGGCTGATAGACACGCTTCACCTCATAATACTGAGGTTTAGGTTCGAGATCGCCGAAGATAAGGCCGTTCATAACAAACTGGCCATCGTTGGGCGTGTCACCGAAGTCGCCGCCGTATGCGAGATAGCGGGTACCGTCGGGCGCGTAGTTATACATACTCTGGTCTATCCAGTCCCAGATGGCGCCGCCGCAGATAAAGTTGGAACTCTCTACGGCTTCCCATATCGGCTTGAGATCGCCTACGGCATTGCCCATCGAGTGGGCATACTCGGAGATATGGAAGGGATAAACCGTGCCTTCGAGCTCGCCTGAGGCAATAGCCTGAGTGAGTCCGACCGAAGGATACTGGTTCGAGCCCATATCGACAATATTGTTGTTGCGCTCGTACTGAACAGGGCGAGAGGTGTCAAACTCCTTGATAGCAGCGTATGCAGCCTTGAAATTGTCGCCAGGACCGGCCTCGTTGCCAAGACTCCAGATAACTATTGAAGGATAGTTGACATGACTGCGGACCATCTCCATATTGCGGGCAACATGGGCGGGTTGCCATTCAACAGGATGAGAGAGAGACTGCTTGCCGTAATAATACTCGTGGCTCTCAAGATTGGCTTCATCCTCAAAAGCTATACCGTATTTATCGGCAAGATAATAGAGATAGGTGGGTTCGGGATAATGAGAATTGCGGATATGATTGATATTCGCACGCTTCATCATCATGATTTCCTCCTCCATCTGTTCACGCGGGACAGCGTGTCCAAACTCAGGAGAGGTTTCGTGACGGTTGACACCACGGAGCTTGACCGGCTTGCCGTTGATATAGTAGTACCGGCCGGCCTTGCCGAATTCATCTTCCTCGGCAGGAGTTTCCTTGATCTCGACCTGACGGAAACCGACATTGGTTGAAACGGTCTCGAGCACGTTGCCCTTGTTGTCCTTAAGCTGGGCTACGAGGACATAGCGGTAGGGCTTCTCCATATTCCACAGCTTGGCGCCGGGAACATCAAAGGTAAGCTCCACATTATCTTCAAGACCTCTCTTAACCGATACCGGTGCAGTAGACTTGGTCATGAAAGGCTTTGTCGAAGCATCGGGATCGCCATAGAGGGGAGCCTCATAAAGAGTGTACGCCACCGAAAGATTCTTATAATCCTTATTGGAGAGATTGCGGAGCGANGCTGTCACACTCAGATGAGCATCCTGATAGTCATTGGTCAGGGTTGGAATAGCGACAAGATCGCGTATCTGCATCTTGGGAGTCGAGAGAATACCTACCGAACGGAAGATACCGGGCAGACGGAACATATCCTGCGCCTCAAGAAACGAACCATCCGACGAACGATACACCTCGACCGCGAGCATATTCTCCTGTCCCGGCTTATTTATATAAGGAGTGATGTCGAAGCGGGCAGCATTGCGCGAGTTCTTGCTGAATCCGACATACTTGCCATTGACCCAGAGATAGAAGAANGAGTCAACACCNTCAAANTCNATNTANNCCTCNCGNCCNNTCCNCGNCTCNGGCACNGTNAACGGACGCAGATACTGGCCTACTTCATTACGGTTCTTGAACGTTGACCAGTTCTCGGGAGGAGTGCGCATGACGCCCTCTTTCCAGTCGCCCACAACTCTGCGGTCGTGATAGAAAATCACGGGCTGGTTGACATAGATGGGAGTGCCATACTTCTGCGATCCATCCTTCTGAAGTCCCTGAATATTCCATGATCCCGGCACGGCTATGCGGTCCCATGACGAGGCGTCAAAACCGGGAGTCTGGAATGTCGAGTCGCGTTCCCATGGGTTGCCGACCCATCTGAACTGCCAGTCAGGGCCATCGAGCGACTTATAATAAGCCGCATTGTCNGGGAGCACGGCGAGCGACTGCTCAGCCGATGCAAATGGATAGAATGTGGCCCTGGGCTGCTCTTTATTGAGCGAAAGCCTGCCCGGACTCTGCCACTCGCTGCCGTCGGGTCCTGCAGGATTGAGCTCATACTCGAATCCTTCGAGCACCGGAGCTCCGGGAGCCGGAGCATAGGGATTACCCGGGGCGGCAGCCCATGATGTTGCGGAGAGCGCCAACCCTGCCGCAATGATTAAGGCTGTTTTTTTCATTGGTATAATATAGTGGAATTGATAAATTCGGATGGATACGAAATATCTGCAAAGATAGCTATGTTTGTCGGGATTTCCAAAACTCATTCACATCCTTTTATTAGGAGTGACTTTCATTGCCCGCGGATCCAAAACACGGTTTCATTCAAAAAATTAGCCCAAAATTATGTTTGAAAGGAAAAAAATTCCGATATTTGCAGTTGCTTGTCTGAGAGAAGCCGTCCAAGGCCTCGCAGTCATTTAAATGTCAATTCATTATAATAAAATCATAAACAAGTTTCACCCCATGACTAAAGCTGACATCGTCAACGAAATCTACAAGTCAACCGGCATTGACCGTGCCAGTGTTCTTGCTACCGTAGAGAAGTTTATGGAAGTAGTTAAGGATTCACTCGCCCACGGCGAGAATGTCTACCTCCGCGGCTTCGGCTCCTTCATCGTTAAGACCCGCGCCCAGAAGACTGCCCGCAACATCTCCAAGAACACCACAATAACCATCGCCGAGCATCAGATTCCTGCTTTCAAGCCCTCGAAGGTTTTCCTCGAAGAGGTTAAGACGAGCCTCAGCAAGGACTGATCCCAGTCTCTCCCCCACCCATCCTCTCGCTTCATTCAAACTCAATCATCATATAACTAATTATCCACTACAATGCCCAGCGGAAAAAAACGTAAAGGTCACAAGATGGCTACTCACAAGCGCAAAAAGCGCCTGAGAAAGAACCGTCACAAGAAGAAATAAGCGGGGCGACCTCTTATCTCTGACAGACGCCTGCGCAGGCCGGTGCTGGNNNACCCCCAGCAATCGGGGTTTTCAGCATCCGGTCGCGCGTAAGCAATCCAATACGGAGAACAGGCCCGGCTCTCCCTTACCAAGGCAGCCGCTTCTGTTCTTTCGTTATTTCAACCCAAACCCCTACCCATCCATGCAAAGCGAACTTATTGTAGATGTTCAGCCAAAGGAAGTGTCGATAGCACTTCTTGAAGACGGCCGTCTCGTCTCCCTTCAGAAAGAGGCGCGCAACATCTCCTACGCGGTAGGCGACATATATCTGGCCAAAGTCAAGAAACTCATGCCGGGACTCAATGCCGCCTTTGTCAACGTAGGCTACGAAAAGGACGCTTTCCTCCATTATCTGGATCTTGGTACTCAGTTTGACTCCTACATCTCCTTTCTTGACCAGACACTCGACGACAAGAAGCATCTTCCGNTNCTGTCGAAGATGAAGCTCCTGCCCGACATCGACAAGCACGGCTCCATTTCCGACAAACTAAAGCCCGGTCAGGAGCTAATGGTACAGATTGTAAAGGAGCCGATCTCATCCAAAGGCCCCCGCCTCACGACCGAACTGTCGTTTACAGGCCGATACATGGTTCTTATTCCTTTCGGCGACAAAATCTCCATCTCCCAAAAGATCAAGACCACTGAAGAAAAGGTGCGCCTCCGGCAACTCATGGAGAGCATCAGGCCGAAAAACTTCAGCATCATAATCCGCACTTCAGCCGAAGGCAAACGTGTTGCCGAACTTAATTCCGAGCTCAAGACACTCCTGCAATGTTGGGAGGAGACCGTAGAGAAAGCCCGCAAGGCCACCCCTCCTGCCCTCATATTTGAAGAAGAAAGCCGCATCGTGTCGGTGCTCCGCGACATTTTCAGCCCGTCGTTTGAAAGCATCTGGGTAAACGATCCCGACGTATTTGCCCAGATACGCAAATATGTGAGCCTCATAGCCCCCGACCGCGCCGAGATTGTCAAACTCTATGACAAGCCCGAACCGATATTCGACACCTTCTCGATCACCAAGCAGATCAAGAGCAGCTTCGGCAAGACAGTATCATTCCGCTCGGGAGCTTACATCATTATCGAGCATACAGAGGCCCTGCATGTGATCGACGTCAATTCCGGCAACCGATCAAAAGGAGCGCCCGATCAAGAGACAAACGCTCTCGAAGTGAACATGAGGGCCGCCGACGAAATAGCCCGTCAGCTCAGGCTCCGCGATATGGGCGGCATCATTGTCATCGACTTCATCGACATGAACAAGGCCGAACATCGCCAGACCCTCTACGAACACATGCGTGAAGTCATGTCGACCGACCGAGCCCGCCACAACATCCTGCCGCTAAGCAAATTCGGATTGATGCAGATAACACGCCAACGTGTGCGCCCCGCTCTCGACATCACCACTGCCGAAGAATGTCCGTCATGCTTCGGCAAGGGCACTATCCAGCCTTCACTCTTATTCACTGACACTCTTCGGGAGAAACTGGCCTACCTGACCGACGAACTTGGGCAGAGCGATTTCATCATGTATGTCCATCCGTTTGTCGACGCCTATCTCAAGAAAGGTCTCATATCGACCTACCGTCGCTGGCGTATGGAACTCGGACGTAAATTCCGGATCATCGCCGACCAGAGTCTCGCCTATCTGCAATATCGGGTCATAGACCGCGACGGAAACGAAATCGACCTCAAGGAAGAAAAAGATGTGGAATCTTCCGCCACCAAAAACAAACAAAAAACCAAGAACCGCAACGAAAACGAGGAATAGCTTCCGCTTAATTCCAATCTGATAACCCGCAGCGACCATCTGAAGACAATCTTGCCGCAAACGTGTCGCTGCGGGTCTTCATTTCCACAGATCATGTCCCAGCAAACTATCTCGCCGGAGCAGCGACACCGGATTATCAACCGCACAACTATAGTAGGCAGCATTGTCAACCTCCTTCTGCTTGTCTTCAAATTCATAGCGGGCATTATCGGCAACAGCTCCGCAATGATAGCTGATGCCGTACACTCTCTCTCCGACTTCTTTTCCGACATTATAGTCCTGGCCTTTGTCAAAGTATCTGTTAAGCCGGGCGACGCTGATCACGACTACGGGCATGCAAAATTCGAGACNCTCGCATCACTCATAATCGGCGTGACATTAGCCATAGTGGGAGTCGCTCTCCTCATCGAGGGTACTTCAAAGACTATCAATTTTTTNCGTGGCAATTCCCTCCCAACTCCCGGAGCCATTGCCCTCATCGCGGCAGCTGTTTCCATCGTGGCCAAAGAGAGTCTGTATCATTACACCCGGCTGCGTGCCCGATCGGTCAATTCCCCTGCACTGCTCGCCAATGCATGGCATCACCGATCCGATGCCCTGACATCGGTTGCAACCCTGCTGGGTGTCGGCGGAGCTTTTCTTCTGGGTCCATCTTGGGCTGTGCTCGACCCTCTGGCCGCGGCCATAGTCAGCATCTTCATACTCAAGGCAGCCTACACCCTGATCCGTCCTTCCATCGACGAGCTTCTTGAAAAGGCACTCCCTCCCGAGGAGAAGGCACGCATTGCCGCCACTATCCTCTCTACTCCGGGAATAATTGATATGCATCGTCTGAGAACACGAAACATAGGGTCTTACAAGGCCGTCGACGCCCACATAAAGATGGATGGATCGCTATCACTCGAAGCCGCCCATGCCATTGCCACTGATGCCGAAAACCGCATCCGCGCTCTTCTCGGAAATGGGACGATCGTCACACTNCACATGGAACNCATCGGCCCGAGCCGCGATCATGCACANTGATGGACTGCCGNCCCNNCTCTTTTTTTNAAACTGCGGCATAAATATCAAATTGTTTTANTAACTTTGTGAGTTGAAATTGGCGTCAACCGCCTCTTCATCNTCTCTACGATAAATATCCTCAACGACCATATTCCGNTATGAAATTCAACGTTGCGAGCAAGACCCTCTATTCCAACCTTTCAGCAGTGAGTAAGGTGATCAATTCAAAAAATGCGCTCACCATCCTCAACAACTTCCTTTTCACCCTGTCGGGATCGACACTCACCGTCCGTGCNTCCGACATGGAAAACTCTCTCGTGGCCACTCTTGAAGTGATGGATGCCATAGGCGAGGGATCTTTCTGCCTCGACGCTCACCGCATGGTTGATCTCCTCAAGGAGATGCCTCCGCAGGAAATGACTTTCGAGATNGATGACCAATCGTTTGAAACTGTCATAGCCTATCCCAACGGCGAGTTCAAGACCATGGCTATTGACGGCAACGAGTATCCCGCACCCGAGCAGGACGAAGAAGACAATGACCGGATCAACTTCACCTGTCCCGCTTCCGTAGCCATCTCCGGTATCGAAAACACAGTTTTCGCCGTTGGCAATGACGAGCTNCGTCCGCAGATGACCGGTATTCTTTGGGATATCAAACCCGACAGGATTATTTTCGTGGCCACAGACACCCGCAAGCTCGTCCGCTACACAAATCAGTCCATTGCTCCCGGGGCTGCCTGCTCGTTTATCCTGCCCCTCAAGCCGGCCACCGTGCTCCGCAACATATTTGGCAAAGAAGATTCCATCGATATTTCGATATCGAAGAAATCTGTCACCTTTTCCTCAGCAACCTACAGGTTTGACTGCCGCTTTATCAAGGGAATGTTTCCTGACTACAACCGCGTCATTCCTCAGAACAACAACCGTATCCTGACCGTCGACCGCCAGATGTTTATCAACGCCATGCGTCGTGTGACAGTGTTCGGCAACGGCGGCAACGGACTCATCCGATTCCACTTCGACGAGAATGTGGCCACACTCATAGCTCAGGACAGCAGCTACGGCACCTCCGGCCGCGAGACTCTGGCCTGCGACTATCAGGGCGATCCGCTCACAATCGGTTTCGGCGCTCCCTACCTTCAGGAAATATTCTCGACGATATCTACCCCGGAGGTCATAGTCAAGCTCGCCGATCCCTCGCGCCCGGCCATCTGCCTCCCTTCTGAGAATCAGCCCGACACCGATCTGCTCATGATTCTCATGCCCATGAACATCATAGACTGACAGCATCCCATCCGATGAAACTCACACTTCGGCGCCCAATAGTTTTCTTTGATCTTGAGACCACCGGCACATCCGTGACCCACGACCGGATTGTCGAGATCTCGATTATCAAGGTTTTCCCTGACGGAAGCGAGACCGTACACTCCCGCCTCGTCAACCCCGGTATGCATATACCGGAAGAAGCTACCGCCATCCACCACATAACAGACGAGGATGTAGCAAGCCAACCGCGGTTTGAAGAAATAGCTCCGAAACTCGCAGCCTTCATCAAGGGTTGCGATATCGCAGGATTCAACTCCACTCGCTTCGACGTGCCCCTGCTTGATCAGGAATTCAGTCGCGCCGGCATCGACTTCGATTTNNCCGACGTAAAGTTTATCGATGTCCAGAACATCTTTCACAAGAAAGAGCAGCGCACCCTCGTGGCGGCCTATCGCTTCTACTGCGACCGCGATCTCGAAAACGCTCACAGGGCGACCGACGATACCCGCGCCACCTACGAGGTGCTTCTCGCCCAACTCGACCGCTATCCCGATCTTGGATCCGATGTTGACGCTCTGAGCGAATTTTCGGCCATGAATCGCGCTGTCGATTTCATGGGACGTCTGGTCTACGACGACAAAGGGCGTGAGGTTATCAACTTCGGAAAACACAAAGGCCGTCTGGCAGAAGAGGTACTCGCATCAGAACCAAGCTACTACGACTGGATCATGAAAAGCGATTTCCCGGCCTCGACCCAGAAAGCATTCACCGCGATCATGAACCGCATACGTGCCGGTCGACGTGTGTCCGCCGGCCACAAGGGCGGGGAGGGCTCAGGTCATGCTTAAAGGCAAGCACATCGTTCTGGGCATAACCGGCGGCATAGCTGCCTACAAATCAGCCACTCTGCTGCGGCTCTTTGTCAAGGCCGGAGCAGAAGTCCAGGTTGTCATCACCCCTGCCGGCAAAGAGTTTATCACTCCGGTCACTCTTTCTGCTCTCTCAGGCCGTCCGGTAATTAGTGAATTTTTCACTGCCAACACCGGCGAGTGGCACAGTCATGTCGATATAGGCCTCTGGGCCGACGCCATGGTCATAGCACCGGCCACCGCCTCCTCTATCGCCAAGATGGCCAACGGAGTTGCCGACAATATGCTCATCACCACATATCTGTCAGCAAAAGCCCCGGTGTTTATAGCTCCGGCCATGGATCTCGATATGATGGCCCATCCATCAACCATCCGGAATATAGAGCTCCTGAAATCATACGGCAATCACATTATCGAGCCGGCCGAAGGAGAACTTGCATCCCACCTTGTCGGCAAAGGACGCATGGAGGAACCCGAAGAGATCTTCCGCACAGTCGATCGCTTCTTCGCCCGACGCGAGGGGACACTTAGCGGGCGTAAAGTTCTCATCACAGCCGGTCCGACCTTTGAGCGGATCGATCCGGTCCGATTCATCGGCAATTTCTCTACTGGAAAGATGGGTTACGCACTGGCCGACGAAGCGGCCGCCCGCGGCGCTGATGTCACAATAGTGTCCGGTCCAGTCTCAGTCTCTCCATCCGACAAGAAAGCTGTCAAGGTGGTCCAGGTCGAATCGGCAAAGGAGATGCTGGCCGAGACATCCGCCCGCTTCGACTCAGCCGATATTGTGATTTTGAGTGCTGCCGTGGCCGACTATGCCCCCGCCAACCCTGCCACACACAAAATCAAACGCGAGAAAAGCGAAGATACGCCGACCTTACAGCTCATCAAAAACCCTGACATCGCGGCTCATCTCGGTGCGCTGAAGCGTCCGGAACAGACTCTTGTGGGGTTTGCTCTCGAAACAGATGATGCCGAGGCTAACGGACGCCACAAATTGCGCTCCAAAAATCTCGATATGATTGTGGTCAACTCCCTNGCCGACCCCGGAGCCGGATTTGCCACCGACACCAACAAGATCACAATTATTGATGCNGCGTCGGGATCTGCTGCTGAATACCCGCTTAAAAGTAAGCGTGAGGTAGCGGCCGACATACTTGACGCCATCGAAAATCTTCCTGCCTCCCACTCTAACTGCTGATGACTCGACTTATCTCCATACTGCTTATATTAGTGAGCTTCCTGACCATCCGGGCGCAGGAACTCAAGGCAACTGTGGAGATAAACACCGACATGATTCAGGGCACCAACAAGGATGTCTTCAATGCACTTCGTGAAGCGATGGACGATTACCTTAACTCCACTCGCTTCTCCGGTGCCCAGATAGCCCCAAACGAGCGCATCGAATGTCGGATTATGCTTACGGTCTCGGAATATGCCGACGACCATATAAAGGGGGAACTCACCGTGCAGTCCTCACGACCCGTGTTCAACAGCACATACACCTCCAACCTGCTCAATCTTAGGGATAACAAGATCGAATTTGACTATAGGATAGGACAGCAGCTTGTCTACAACGAGATGGAACCCGAGACCAATCTTAACGCCCTCCTCGACTATTATGCAAATCTGATTCTGGCTGTCGATTTCGATAGTTTCTCACCCCGTGGAGGTGACCAGTTTTTCTCGCGGCTCTCGACTCTGGTTCAGAAAGCCCAGAGCAGCGGCGAAGTAGGTTGGCGCACCTTTGAAGACAACCGTAACCGCGCGGCTGTTCTTGCAGCATTTACCGATCCGGGCACCTCCCCTATCCGCGACCTCTACTATAACTATCACCGTAAAGGTCTTGACGAGATGGTGACAAGTCCCGACAAAGGCCGAGANACCATAACCAATTCACTCGAAGCCCTTGTCAAGATCAATGATGCCGACCCNATGAGCGTTGCACTCACCATTTTTCGCGACACGAAACTCGATGAGCTTGTCAATATCTACTCCAANGCTCCTCAATCAGAGAGAGACAATGTNGCCNCCNTGCTNCNGAATCTNTATCCTACCGATATGGAGCGGATCAATGAGATAAAGAACCCGTCTGACTCAAAAAACAGATAAATATCCATGCTCGAATCACTTCATATATCCAACTATGCGCTGATCGACAGCATAGACATTGCTTTCCACCCGGGTCTCAATATTATTACCGGTGAGACTGGTGCCGGCAAATCCATAATCCTCGGTGCTCTATCCCTCATACTCGGTGGACGCGCCGACACCAAGGCCGTCAGACAAGCCGACCGTAAATCAGTTATCGAAGCCTCGTTTGATGCCCGCAATCATCCGCGTCTTAAGGAATTGTGTGAGGCAAATGATATTGATTGGGATGCCGACCATTGCATTTTGCGTCGCGAGATCAGTCCTTCGGGTCGATCAAGGGCCTTTGTCAACGACTCGCCGGTGCCCTTGACCAAACTTGCCGAAGTGGCTCCGAGGCTCGTCGACATCAACTCGCAGCCTCAGCATAAGCAGCTTGCCCAGCACACTTTCCAGATGGAGGTGATCGACACTATAGCCGGCAATGCAGCCCTGCTTGCCGAGCATCGTCGGTGCTTTGAGGCATTCCGGGATGCCGCCCGGGCTCTCAAAGCAGCCCGGCAGCGCACGGAGCGCTCACGCGAGGATGAGGAGTATACCCGCTTCCAGCTTGAACAGCTCGAAGAACTGCGTCTTGACGATCCAGCCGAGCAGGAGGAGCTTGAAAACCGCCGGGATCTTCTCTCAAACATGACAGATGTCAAGGAGGCTCTCCGCATCGCCCTCAACAGTATCGAAAACGACCATAATTCGGCAATCGACAGGCTCGACGAAGCATCTGATGCCGCCTCAAGAGCAGAAGCGGCCCTCGACGAGGACGACGACATCCCGGCCAGNATCGAGAGCATCCGGATCGAGCTCAAGGATATAGCCCACTCACTGTCGGTAGCCGAGTCTTCTCTTNATGCAGATCCTTCAGAGCTGGAAGCCATCGAGGAGCGTCTTTCGGCAATATACTCACTCCAGCGACGCCATCATGTCGACACGGTCGAGGCGCTCATGGCTATACGCGANCGACTGGCTAAACGACTCAATGATCTGGACAACAGCGACACCACTCTTGCATCNCTTGAACGCGAAGCNCGGCGTGCCATGAGCCTTGCCCGGGAGAGCGCGGCCAATCTCACAAAATCGCGTCGCGAAGCCGCCCTATTATTCACCGAAGCGCTTCTCAAGCGTGCGCGTCCGCTCGGCATGAGCAATCTCCAGTGCGAGATAGCTGTTGAGCCGGCCCAGACCATGTCGGCCACNGGAGCCGATCAGGTTGTTTTCCGCTTCGCTTTCAATAAGAATCAGCCATTGATGCCTGTCGGCGGCGCCGCATCGGGAGGTGAGATCTCNCGCCTCATGCTCTCGATCAAGTCAATTATAGCCGACAGAATGGAGCTTCCGTCAATCATATTCGACGAGGTAGATACCGGTNTCTCNGGCGATGTCGCTAACCGTATGGGCATTATGATGGAAGAGATTGCCCGNTCGATTCAGGTCATCGTCATCACTCATCTGCCTCAGGTTGCCGCCAAAGGNGTTGCTCACTTCAAGGTGTTTAAATACGACGACGAAACCTCTACCCACACCCGCATAATCGAANTGAGCGCTGAAGAACGTATCNGCGAACTNGCACTCATGCTTTCGGGTGACTCAACCAGTCCATCGGCCCGCGCTGCCGCCCAAGCACTTCTCAATCCCTGAAACATTATCATCATTAAAACTTAGACATTTTGGATCGCAACGACTACATATTCGGCATCCGCGCTGTTATTGAAGCAATTGAAGCGGGCCGCGACATAGATAAAGTTCTCGTCAAGAAAGATATCCAGGCTGAAAATGCCAAGGAACTGTTTGAATGTGCGCGCCGCTATCACATTCTTGTCCAACGTGTCCCGGTAGAAAAAATCGAGCGCATCACCCGAAAGAATCATCAGGGCGTGCTGGCAATCCTCTCGCCCATCACCTATCACCGTCTCGACCACCTTACTGCCGAGCTATATGAAGATGGGGTCCTTCCCTTTGTCATTCTTCTCGACGGCATAACCGATGTCCGCAATTTCGGAGCCATCGCCCGCACTGCCGAAGCNGCCGGTGCCGACGCTATCATCATACCCGAGCACGGNAGTGTTTCGGTCGGAGGTGANGCCGTAAAGACCTCGGCAGGGGCACTCCTTCGCCTCCCGGTGTGCCGCGAGCGTTCTATTCTCGGAGCAGCCAAATACCTCAAGGACAATGGTTACCGTCTGGTTGCCGTGACGGAGAAAGCCGACATTAATTANACCACAATCAACTATACCGATGCCCCTATTGCTCTCGTGATGGGTTCTGAGGACACAGGCATCTCGCTCGACGTGCTCCGNGTCTGTGATGCTTTCGCCTCAATCCCTATGCTCGGACATATNGCGTCGCTGAATGTNTCAGTNGCCGCAGGTGTCATGATGTATGAAGTCGTACGCCAACGTTTAGCCGCAAATCTTGAGATTATATGACTCACGTGACAAGACATATTTTGTCATACCTTACATGTCTGCTATTTGCCGTAGCATCGGTTTCGTGCTCAGACGATAAGACGAATATCGGGCTCGGATCNGGCATNATTGATGTCTCCGTGGTTCCGGACATGAACGTNACCCCCGTCGGCAGCTTCACCATCGACAATTCAGCACTGTCGCTTCCCGATCCTTCGGATTTCGATATCATTATTACCGACACGGAAGGTACGAGCGCGCTCTGGACAGGCGTTAATCCAATGGGAGGAGTAGAACGTCTGCTGCCTGGTGCCTACACCTTGAAAGCGATTGCAGGATCGTCGGGCGCGGAGGGTTTTAAAACTCCTTATTTTGCAGGAGAGACTTCGGCAATAGTCAAGAACGGCGAGACTACTCAGGTCACCATCAATGCCTCNCTGTCAAACACTCTGATGGATATCAGGTTTGATCATTCCATTACGGATCTCTGTGGCAATCCCTTTGCCATCGTTCATTCCCACTNCGGCCTCTACTGCAACTATACTCCGGCTGACAACGGACCGCTCTTTCTCCGACCGGGAGATATTTCGGTCCTGCTGTCCCTAACTCTTGACTCCAGAGTAGTTAAATTCAATATAATCAACATATTCGGAACACGAGCCGCCACTTACTACCGGATTTCATTATCAGCCACCGTGGATAATGATGGGATCATCTCCATCAGAGCAACATCTGCCGACGGCGAAAGCAATACCGTCCGTCTCACCCCCGAATTTCTGGCAGCATCGGCTCCCACTCTTGTGTCATCGGGCTTCACATCAGGCATTCCTTTAAGGCTCCATGAAGGGGCAACACCCTCCAGCCCTCTGAAAGTTGCCGTCACATCCTCCTCGCTTTCACATCTTTTCCTGACGGCAATAGCACCCACGCTGGGATCAACTTTCGCATCCGAGATTGATCTTCTCAACCTGTCACCGACTCAGCTTGATTCGCTCAAGTTCTATAGTATAAGGGTAGACGGCCTCAAGACGGGGGCAGTCAAAGATGCCACAGTAAACCTGACCGATGTCGTTTCCCATCTGCGTTATGTAGATGGTGCTTATCCGTCGACATTCTCTCTCTTAGCGGTTGACAATTCCGGACTTGTGTCAGATCCCGTCGTCCTTTCGGTGGAGGTAGTGCCGGTAGACATAAAGGTTGAATCGGTGTCAAAAGCCATGATCGGCATAGACAAGGCAACCGTCACACTCTCCTCCACATCTCAATATCTTAAAGACAATCTTCAGGTTGAAGTTTTCGACCCGTCATCGGGATTGTGGAGCGGGCTGAAAATAGACTCTTTGGTAAATGTAAGTGCCGGACGTTGGGACGTAACGTTTACGGTGCCCGAAGGCCGTGAGGAGCTTACATGCCGGCTTCGCTTCTGTGGTACGGAGATAAGCTCATTCAATGTCGGACGGTCGGCACCGGCATACAGGATCGAGATTGATCCGTTCGCTCTCCATGCCGATATCCGCATCATCACCGAATCTCCGGCTCTCAACAGGATAGTTGCATCGTCTATCCAGTTTTACCGCGCGGGGAAGAGCTCCGATCCGAAATCTTATGAACGCATACAGATGATCGAGAGATTCCCCGATGAAGGGAGGGTAGTAATCTCGGGACTTGAGGCCGCCACCAACTACCGGATACTCTCATCTATCCATGCAAACCCCTCCTCGTCCGATGACTTCTCCGATATGGTCAGCTTCCAGACCGAGGCAGCCTCTCAGATCCCGAATTCCGACTTC
>WFLX010013467.1_pt1 | contig 16480 bp, 15 predicted proteins | sample 4967041 | NCBI WGS metagenome assembly WFLX01 (sample SAMN12857096, study PRJNA449069) | gut metagenome | isolation source: stool from male and female vole | host: Microtus ochrogaster | place: USA:Florida | collected 2017 | reverse complement strand
ATCCTATGACGGCTCATGCCGTGACGCCGATGGAGTTTCAGGAACTCCTTAAAGAAGTCGACAGGGCTATCAATAAATGTAATTCTAAATTAGATTCTATATCAGCGCTTCAGACGAGACGTACATTAAGGCTCTCTGAAGCGTTGTCGTATAATGACAGTATTGCTTTGATCGACAGTCTTGTGCGTGACTATACCCATCGGAATGTGGATTCGATGTACAGGTATTCGTCAATGGGTCATGAGGCTGCCGCCAGGCATGCTGATGAAGATGCAATGTTCAGATTCGCGCTTAATAAGACTATGGGTTATCCTCTCAGAGGCTACGTACATGAGGCTATCGTAAGTATCGATAGCCTCTCTATGTTGCCTCTGTCGACGGCTCAACGGCGTGATCTGTTTGACATGGCGCGCAGGCTATATCTTACGCTGACCTCGGTTTATTCCAAGGATTCCGTGCAGGAGTATTATATGGAAAAGTATATCGCGTATAACGATTCCCTTCTCATGTTAGGTGGTCCGCGGGAGGGCGTTGACTATCATCGTTATCTGGGAACTCATTTTATGGGTGTCGGGGAATATCCGAGGGCTATTGTTGAACTTTCGGGGCTACTTGACACGATTGCGCCTGGAAATGAGGAATATCATAATACGGCGAGTATGCTGGCTATGATCAATTATATGCGTGACAAACGCCTTGATTGGATCTATTATGTCGCCCTTACAGCCAAGTCGGAACTCGAGGCCGGGTATATCGACAGTGAGTGTCTGCGGCTGCTTGCGGTNTATCTCTATGATCAGGGNGATGTGGCCCGTTCGCAGCACTATGCTTTTGCCTCGCAGGATTTCATCGCAAGGAGCAATATGAATTTACGCGCGTTGCAATATGCGGATATCCTGCCGGTTATTGTCAATTCGTCATGTGAGGCCCAGAGGATGTATTCNTATATGCTTACCGGAGGCATAATCCTGCTTTCGGCACTGATGATATTGCTGTTTTTGTGGATGCACAGCCGCACGCGNAGGATGAAAGTCCTTGATGCCAAGTTGGATGAACTCGCTAAGTCAAATGCNNTAAAGGANAATTATCTCAGTCAGTTNATGCAGCTTTATACGGTGTACTTTGAGCAGCTTGACGATTACAACCGCATGATCACCCGTAANTTGCAGGCNCGTCAGGTGGAAGAANTGCTNGCTGTGGTAAAGTCAGGAAAGTTTGCCGAGGAGCAAAGTGAGCAGTTTTATCATCTGTTTGATGAAGCCTTTGTCAGCATGTATCCTGACTTTGTTCAAAGTGTCAACGAACTCCTTGAGCCTGACAAACAGTTTAAGGTGACTGATCCTATGACATTCACTCCCGATCTTCGTATTCTCGCATTTCTGCGACTCGGGATTGATGATCCTGACAAGATTGCTCGTTTCCTCGGTCTGTCGGTCAATACAATCTATACTTACCGCAANAGGTTGCGTAGCCGAGCCCGAGACAGGGCTACATTTGAACAGGACATTATGAATATTGGGCGATATTAGCTGTATTAAATCTATATCGTAATGATATTTCGTCTATATTATCGTTAGATGCTGTAAGGTGTAATAATCTGATAAATAGTAAAATATGTAGTNAATAGCGATATTTTCATCTATATTGGCCAATATTTTATAGTAAAATACTTTATTTTTAGGTAATTTTGTATCGAAGATATAAAGGAGCAAGACTTTAGTCTGTTTCATTCTCTTCTCGAATTGTTTTATAGGTATAGTTTTATTAGGTAAATTGTTTTTAAGTTAGTTAGTAAATTATGGCCTGTTAGCACGGGTTCTTGCAAAGGCGGCATTGTGAGATGCTGCTTTTGTTGTATATGTACTTCAGATACCGTTTTAACAGGTGATAGAAACTTATATTTTAACTAATGCTTAAAATATAAATAGTCTTATAAATCAGTGAATTATAAATTTATATATTGTATTAAGACTTATATTTGGAGTTTAAATGTTAAATCGTGAAAATTAATGCACTATATTTGTGGTGTAAATAATTATTCAGTCATTGGAATTTGATATTAGAGTAAGTTCTCATGGTTATGGAAAGGTTAAGGAAAGGCCACTCGTGACGAGGGGCCTTTTTTATTTGGTCAGCAGATATTGTCGTATATAGTCATGTAATCATTGATTTCTTCTCCCGGAGTGATAGTGTACATCGGATGTAGATATGCACAGTCNGGCAATTTGCTTTCGGGGTAGTGGGCAATGTGAAGCATGTCCCATGTGTTGAAGTTTTGATTNAGNGNCTTNAGGTTGTANTCGCTGCGGTTGAGCAGCGAGGGATAAGGATGGATGAGATCGGCTGCTGACTGTAATGTAAGTAAGGTCGGTATTTTGTAGATATTCAGTATGTAGGCGAGAAGCCGGATGTTGAGGTAGTCGCCGGTTACCGTGAGTATATGGATGATATGTGGATGAAAGTCGGCGATGGCCTCAAGCAGGCGGGCGGTGGCCCTGGTCGAGTGTTGATTATGCGAATCGGTCAGATAACCGGCTACACGATGCAACCGTCGCTCCACGGAATTGCCTATTCTGATTGTTGCGGTTCTTGATTTGTCCGCGGTTGCAATTGCTGTGGTGTGACCCTCTTTTTCCAGTCGTGACAATAGTTTTTCTGTCGTATTGTCGATACTGTGACTGATTATAAATATACGCATGTACTCTTAACGCGATATTGCTGCAGGTTATTGCTTGCGCCCGATTGGTTGATGACACTGATTTTGTAAATTTGCAGTGTGAAAAAAGCTTGGTTATTTAATCCCGAAAATGATGTGGCGCTCGGACTGGCTCCCGGAGCTCATTATACCATGTCACGTCCTGTGGCGCGTCTGCATAATGACGGTGCTTTGCTCCCGTGGTGGCTGGCTGAGGATGGNGATGTCGTGATTGCTCCGTGTGTCGATCAGNATTGGCTTATGAGGACCGGAAGCCTTTTTAGACGGAACATTTCTGTTTCGCAATNGGCTGACGGTGCCGAAGGCTCCCCCTGGGGATGGTCGGATGATGCGGTCAGGCAGCTGGTGGCGTCCGGAGCCTCGATCCCGTCATGGGTTGATACTGAAAAGCTGAGGGAATTGTCTCACAGGCGCATTACAATCGCCGTGATGAGGCGCTTGGCTGAGGCGGAATTTCCCGGAATACCGCCAATCCCTTGTGAAGCTTCTGATGAAAGCGGTGTNCTGGATATGCTGGGGCGCTACGGTGCGGTTTATGTCAAGCAGCCCTGGTCAAGCAGCGGCAGGGGAGTGAGGCGTGTATCTTTGGGTGACGATCTGTCGTGGCTTAACTCGTTTATTCGCCGACAGGGGAGTGTGCTCGTCGAGCCGGCACTTGATAAGGTCCGTGACTTTGCCATGCTGTTTTATTCGACAGGATCACGCGTCGAGTATCAGGGCTATTCACTTTTTTCTACGGGCGAAGGCGGGAATTATACCGGTAATCTGATGGCTGATGACACGGTGCTTGAACAGCAACTCGTGATGTCAGGNGCTTCGCGTGACGTGCTCCGCAGATTGTCCTGCATGCTTTCCGATATCCTCACTACTGTTGTCGCTCCCTATTACCGGGGTTATTTCGGCATCGACATGATGGTGCTTTCTGACGGTAGCATTGCCCCGTGTGTGGAGGTCAATCTGCGCATGACGATGGGCGTAGTGGCCCGTTTGTGGCGGCAGCGTTATCTCGCTCCGGGCTGTCAGGCTGTTTATCGGGTAGAATATTCGGCCGATAGAATTACCGACGACTTTGAAATAAGTGACGGCCACCTTGCGGGCGGCCGTATTGCGCTGACTCCTTCGGCAGGCCGAGGAGGCTTTGTTTTCTATGTCGAGGTGATTAATCCCGGTTCAGAAGCGTTGGAGCTCTTTATATAACCGATGGGTAGGCAGGCCCATCACATTATAGTAACTACCTCTGATGCCGCGTATCGCCATTGCACCGATCCACTCCTGCACGCCGTAAGCGCCGGCCTTGTCAGTGGGATGGAAGCGGGTGACGTAGTAATCGATCTCGTCATCGCTGAGCTCTGCGAAATCAACTTCTGAAGTGACTGAGAATGTCACTGATCGTGAGTCGGTGAAGATTGTCACTCCTGTCACCACGCGGTGGGTGCGTCCTGACAGTTTGCGCAGCATAGCCTTTGCTTCGTCCTCTGACTGTGGCTTTCCAAGGATCTCTTTGTCCAGAATGACAAGTGTGTCGGCCGTGATGTAGAGCTGATCGGGACTTAGCTGCTTTTTGTAAGCGAATGCTTTCTTTGTCGACAGATAGGCGGGAACGTCGTCCAGATCCATGTTTTCAGGAAACGACTCGTCGATCTCGAGTTTAGGAGCAACGTCAAAATTGATGTCCATCATTGCCAGCAGTTCACGGCGTCGCGGTGACGAACTTGCGAGTACGATGTTGTAGTTCGCNAGATTGTTNAGGGGATTCTTCATAATTATAATATTACCAGCCAAAGGCTTTTTTGTCCAAATTCCAGGTGTTCTGAGCTTTCATAATCTCCTCTATGAGGTCGCGTGCCACTCCGTATCCGCCTTGCATGGGAGTGATATAAGCTGCAACCTCCTTGATCTCGACGGCAGCATCGGCAGGAGCTACAGGAAGTCCGGCCCACAGCATGCACTCATAGTCGGGAATATCGTCACCGACATAGGCCACATGCTCCTGCAGCAGCCCGTTGTCGACCATCCATTGTTTGAATATGTCGAGCTTGTGGCTGCACTTCAGGAATATGTCGGTGATGCCCAAAGCCCGGTATCGCACATCGATGGCGGTATCGGCGGCTCCGGTGATTATGGCGATTTTGTATCCGTGCTTTATGGCAAGCTGAAGTGCGTAACCGTCCTTGATGTTGACCATTCGTCTCGGCATGCCGTTGTCTCCCATGGGAATTGTAGATGGTGACAGCACTCCGTCTACATCAAAGGCGATGCCACGTATTTCGGTGAGATTATAGTTGATTTTGCTCATCGGTATAATGTGATGTTATGTATTGTGACAGGTCGGAGTAAAGCTTGCGGGCTTCTCCGTCAAGGAGGTCGAGGTGCTTGGCTATCGTCGCTGTGTCATTNCTTCTGGCCGGNCCGGTCTGACCTTTTTCAGGCCCTGTCGAAAGTGCTTTTGCAAGGGTTGCTTCCACGAGCGGTCCCATTACCGAGAAGTCAAGACCTATATCCTTTAAAATATTAACAGAGTGTTGCCACAAATAGTTTGTGAAATTGCAGGCAAACACGGCCGCTATGTGAAGTTTACGGCGCGACTCGCTGTCGAGCTCACTGACATTAGGCGTCATCAGCAGTGCCACGCGTCTTATCGCTTCCAGGGTTTCGGTGTCGGGTGCCTCGATAAACATGGGCACGGCATTCATGTCGACGTCTACGGTTTTCGAGAATGTCTGCATCGGATACAGCACACCGTAGTGGTCGGTGATAGGGTGGAGGGTTTCGGCTGCGACTGTCCCGGAAGTATGTACCCATATTCCGTCGCGTTTTCCGAGCTTTTCGGCCAGCGGGGCGATCGCGTCATCCTTGACAGAGATTATATACAGGTCGGCATCCCGGCGCAGGCTGTCGAGGTCATCGGTGGCTTCCGCTCCGACGGCAGCCGCCAGCTCTGAAGCGCCTTCGAGATGGTGATTGTAAATCTGGGATATATTACAGAAAGGAGCGAGTGCACGTGCCATGTGTGTGGCTACGTTACCCGCTCCCAACAATACGATTTCAGGTCGTTTCATCTGGTCTTGTTTACCGCTCGGTCCATGATCCTACATGTACTTTTTCCCAACGCAGTTTTTCGATGTCCTGAGGCTTGCGTTCTTCNGCGGGATGACCGAGNGTGATGATGCACACCGGTATTATTGTGTCAGGCATGTCAAGCATGTTCTGCACATAAGTCTCAGCCTGCACATCATCGGNGGTGTANCGTCCNAGNACCTGTATCCAGCATGACCCGAGACCAAGGTCGGCAGCCTGAAGCTGGATGTAAGTGGCTGCAATAGCGGCGTCCTCTATCCATGGATCGGTGGCCTCGGCGTCGACAGCCACCACGATGGCCAGGGCTGCGCCTGCTATCGGGCCCGCTCCGCTCTCCTTGCACTTGCTGAGNGCTTCGAGCTTGGCGGAATCCTCAACAAGGACAAACTGCCATGCGCGTGAATTCTTGGATGTGGGAGCCATGAGGGCGGCTTCCATGATGGTCTTTACATCCTCGGCTGAAATCTCCTCGGTGGTATAGCGGCGGATACTGCGCCGATTAACTATTAGATCATGAAAATCGGTCATAAGAATATAAAGTTATGATGGTTTGGAAAGATTGTGCGGTATTATCGGCGGCACACCCATGCACCGGGATAACGGTTGGCACGGTCTGTGTCAGTGATGCTGTTGTAAGCCTCGGCGTAAGTGGCTCCGGTAGCGATGTATACGCGGCAACGTCCGTCGCTCTCCAATATCTGCATATTGTTGTCAGAATTGTTGGCGCTGATATATTCTTCAGCCTTGGCGCGGTCAGGGAGCGAGGCTACAATCAGGTAATAGCGGTGAGCCGGGGTAGTGACGGCCTTTACCGGTGCGGGGGTTACCTCAGGCTGTGGATCAGCTTCTACCGGTACGTATGTGGCGGTGGCAGTTTCCGGATCGGGAAGTGCGATGCTCAGCTCTATTCCCGGATCAGTGATCGTGAAGTCAGGCTCCGGAGCCTGTGCAGTGACCGGAGTGCCGATCGATGCGAAATTTACATTGTGCTCAATCACCGGAGTGGTAAGCATTATCCCGAGACCGATAAGGGCGGCTACCGAGGCGGCAAGCTTGAATATGTTGCGGCTNATCGGCAGGTAGTAGACCTTCTTTTGCTTGGCTTCCGATGTCTGCTCANGTGCGCCAAGTCCTATTTCTGTGATGGAGAATTCAGGCAATCCGACGTATGCCGGAGCGATTGATGTGCCGGTAAACGGCTCAAACGAAAGTGAGCTGTCATCATTCCGGCGGAGCGTACCGAGGCGGCCTATGGCATATTCGCCTTGCTCGTCGAGCTGACATTTCATCGCGCCGATCATTGACGATACCTTGGATGCAGCCGAGTCGATGTCGATACCTTCAAGGCGGGCTACCGAAGCGGCGATCAGGCCATCGGTATGGGTGATTGATGCGTTGAATGCAAGGTGACGTGAAGGGGGAGTCAACCGACCATCTTCATCAATAGACGCGGGTGAATGCTGGGCAATCAGCGCACCGATGCCGGGCATGATCACACAATCATGATGCAAGATAAGAAATTCGATATGTCGGTTTATTGAGTTCACGTTGCAAATATACAGACTCCTGAGGATATTTCAAAATTTTTTGCATTTCACATCCTCCGTCATAAAAGTGAAAAGGACCGCGATTGCGGCCCTTTTCGTGGAATATATGAAGCAAAATTGTTTTATTATCGCACCTTTAAAGACTTACCGATAGACAGTTTCGTGGTTTTGGTGATGCCGTTCAAAGCACAGAGCTTGTCAACTGTAGTACCATTGGCAATTGCGATTTTTCCGAGAGTGTCACCCTTGCGCACCTTGACGGTTTTTGCTCCCGAAGAGGCCACTGCGGTTCCCTTTGTCGACTTGGNGCTGCGCTTTGCCGGAGCATAGTTGCGGGAATCCTGATAGCTGCTCTTGTTAAAGGTAAACTGATCGGTGTGGGTGGTATGGTTCTCGAAATCGAATATCGCAGCCGGATTGATGGCATATCCCATATAGCGGGTCTCGAAGTGGAGGTGAGCGCCGGTAGAGCGGCCGGTATTGCCGCCAAGGGCTATAGGATCGCCGGCTTTTACATACTGATTGGGATCAACGAGGAATTTAGAGAGGTGACCGTATACAGTCTCAAGTCCGTTTTCGTGACGCAGGATCACGTAATATCCGTAACCGCGGCGCTCGTAACGNGTCANGCGTACCTTGCCGTCAAATGCGGCGCGTATTGTGTCGCCAACCTGTACCTTGAGGTCAATTCCCTTGTGCATGCGGCGGAAGCGACGACGATATCCATAAGGTGAAGTTACGTAACCGAGTGTAGGCATGCAGAAGTTGGTTACGTCGATTACCTTGGTGTCGGGAACGGTAGCTCCTGCATAAGCATTGACGAGTCCGCTGTCCCAGCCTTCGGTGTATATGTCAAGTTCGGGTTCTTCCTCTTCGGTGAAGATATTTTCCATNTAGTCCAGAGTCTGCTGAAGCTTGATCTGGTCATTTACGGTAGTCTGGTAGGCGAGGAGATCCTTATGCTCGGCCTGATGCTGTGCAGGACGGCGGGTAGAGTTGTTTGTAGTATTTTCTGTTGTCTGTGCTGCAGCGGTAAATGATGCCACCGCGAGGGCGATTACTGTGGTTATTGATGCTAATTTAATATTCATTTTGCTTCTGGTTGGAAAGAGTTTCTGTCGTAATCAAAGTTCGTCAGGCGAGTAGTAGCTTCTGATATCTCCGGGAGTGTAGTCNGTGATTTCGCCGGGCTTGAAGAAGCGCGCAAGTTCTATCTGTGCATTCTCCACGCTGTCCGAAGCGTGTACTATATTTTCCTGACCACTCATGGAGTAGTCACCGCGAATGGTTCCCGGAAGTGCCTTGCGGCCGTTGGTGGCGCCTGTCATAAGACGGACTACCTCTACCGCATCGCGGCCCTTGATCGCCATGACAACCACCGGAGTCGCTGTCATAGACTCAAGAATACTGGGAAAGAACGGACGGTCAACGAGATGGGCATAGTGCTCACGCAGGATAGTCTCGTCCAGACGCATCATCTTCATGCCTGTAATAATCAGTCCTTTCTTCTCGAACCGGGAAATAATCTCGCCCATGATGTGGCGGTGGATTGCTGAAGGCTTCAGGATGACAAGTGTCTGTTCCATTTTCGGTTTAATATTATTAACTATTACTCAGTCTGTTGCTCAAATTTACGAAAAAATGCGCTAACCGGGATGATATTACATTTAAAAAAGTGTGAATAAAAACTAATCAGAAATTAATATGTCTGTAATTTGCTGAAAGTCAAAGCGATGTTTAAAATATGTTTTAAAACATATTTTAAACAATAGGCATGAAAAATATGTTGCCTTAGTTTACTAATTGTTAAATCAACTTATCCGCGACCAGTCAAATCGGGTTCCCGACATGACGGATAGTTCCCGCAATAGTATTGCATGTTGAGGCTGTGAGAGCTCGGGGTCGCGTTCCATCAGATCGTCCACAGCGTCACGGGCCAGCTGGACTATCTGGCCATCGGTAGCGAGGTTAGCCAGATTCAGTTCGATAGGCATGCCGCTCTGCATCGTCCCCTCTATATCGCCTGGGCCGCGCAGCTTCAGGTCAGCTTCGGCAATCATAAATCCGTCGGTGGTGGATGTCATGATCTCAAGCCGCTGTCGTGTCTCGCGTGCTATCTTCTGGTGGCTCATAAGTATACAGTAACTTTGATCGGCTCCGCGTCCCACTCGTCCACGCAGCTGGTGGAGCTGTGACAATCCGAACCGCTCGGCATTCTCAATCAGCATTACTGAAGCATTGGGGACATTTACCCCGACCTCGATAACTGTCGTTGCTACTAATATGTGGGCTTTTCCGGAGGCGAAAAGCATCATCTGGTGATCCTTTTCCGAAGGCTTCATCTTGCCGTGGACATAAGCTACGTTATACATCGGAAAGGTCTCGCGTATAAGCTGATATCCCTCCTCAAGACTGCGTAGGTCAAGCTTTTCATTCTCCTGGATCAGCGGATACACGATGTAGGCCTGGCGCCCTTCCTTCAGCTGGCGTCCTATGGCCTGATACACACTCATGCGGGCGCTGTCATAGCGCAGCAGTGTCGTNATCGGCTTGCGGCCAGGAGGGAGTTCGTCAATTACCGAGACNCTCAGGTCGCCATAGACCGTCATTGCGAGGGTGCGGGGTATGGGTGTGGCTGTCATTACCAGCACGTGAGGGGCTATACGGTTTTTCCGCCATAGACGTGCACGCTGGGCCACACCGAAGCGATGCTGCTCGTCGATGACAATGAAGCCGAGATTGCGCCACTGCACGGTGTCCTCGATCACGGCATGAGTGCCGACAAGAATATGCAGCGATCCGTCGGCAAGCTGTGAATGGATGACNGNGCGCTCTTTCTTTGGAGTCGATCCGGTGAGCAGCTTGATATTGATGCCGAGAGGCGCCACAAGTTTTGACAATGTCTCGTAATGTTGCGTCGCCAATATCTCGGTAGGGGCCATGATGCACGCCTGAGTGTCGTTGTCAAGAGCGATGAGCATGCACAGCAGCGCTACGAGAGTTTTTCCGCTCCCCACGTCGCCCTGCAGTAATCGGTTCATCTGGCGGCCGGTGTTCATGTCGGCGCGTATCTCCTTTATGACTCTCTTCTGGGCGCGGGTTAATTCAAATGGCAGCTGCTCGTTGTAAAAACGGTTGAAATAATCGCCGATACGGTTGAACCGATGGCCGAGCAGGGCCACGTTGCGCTTGGCCGCATAACGGCGTATGTTAAGCTGGAGGTAAAAAAGCTCTTCAAACTTAAGCCGCAGGCGTGCTGCGTTGAGCTGATCGATATTTTTAGGATTGTGTATCGCAAGAAGCGCATCGCGCAGAGGCATGAGGCGCATGCGCTCGATTATGTCTTCAGGGAGTGTCTCGGCGATGCGTGGTGACGATGACAGCACCCCCATGATCCATGAGAATATCTGCCGGGAGTTTATGCCGCGGTTGCGCAGCGTGTCAGTAAGCGGATATACTCCGCGCAGTCCTTGCAGCGAGGCTGTCGATCCGGGCTGGTCAACCTCGGGGTGGACCATGCTCCAGTGGCCGTTAAACTGTTCCGGTTTTCCGAACAGGATATATTCATTTCCGATATGATAACTTTCCCGTATCTGCTTTATCCTGCGGAACCATACTACCTCCATCGTGGTGACGCCATCGGTGAATACCCCTACAAGGCGGGTCTTGGCTCCCTCGCCCTGTACTGACATTGCTAAAAACCGTCCTTTTACCTGTACCTGAGGCATGTCGCCGGCAAAATCGGCTATGCGGTAAAAAGAGCTGCGGTCGACATAACGCGAAGGAAAATGATACAGAAGGTCGCGGAAAGTCTTAATGCCGAGCTGCTTGCCTATCAGCTCGGCACGTGCCGGACCAATTCCTTTTATATAAGTTATGTCGAGAGAGCGCAGACGGTTCATCTGTTGAGGTATATTGAGGCGATGGCGAGGTCGTCGGGATGAGTGATCTTTATGTTGCGCGGGTCTCCGTCAACAAGCACGGTGTCATTATAGCCGGCNGCGGCCATTACGGAAGCATCGTCGGTAAAATTGCTGCTGTAAGGGAGCCGGTATGCGTCGGTGAGCAGGCGGGCGTTGAATGCCTGCGGTGTCTGTACGGCACGGTAGAGGCTGCGGTCGACCGGTTGTGAGGTGCCGTCAGGATTTGCCAGCCGCAGCGACTCTACTACCGGTGTTACAGGGATGGCGCATGCGTGACCCTCCTTGATGGCATCGGTCACGCGGGTTATGAGCGCAGTGTCTATGCAGGGGCGTGCGCCGTCATGCACGGTGATTATGTCAGGCAGCAGTGGGGAAGTGTCTAGCCGGTCGATGGCGTTTTTGACCGATTCCCATCGTGTGGCTCCTCCGTATACNGTGACGGGCGATGTGAAGTCATGGCGCACGCACAGGTCGTGCCACAGCTCTTCATGGGCCGGACTGATCACGAGTATAATTGTGGCATCGGGAGTGGCCTTGCGGAAGCGCTCTATGGTAGTCATGACNACAGGCCTTCCGGCAAGCTCGCAATATTGCTTTGGAAGTGTCGCGCCAAAACGGCTGCCGCTACCTGCGGCGACTATGATATGGGCAATGGCATTCATACGGATGCAAAATTACGAATTCTTTATAAAAGTATAAAAAGGAGCTTATCACTAAGCTCCTTTTTATGGGTTTCCAATAGGTACAATTTCTAAGGTAAAAAAGATTGTTTTAGGTTTGTGATACAAAGGTCATCCTTTTTGCCGAGACAGCCAAGAGAAAAAGTATGTTTCAAAACATAGTTTTTGCGGCAAATAGCTGTTTTGAATGGATAAGCAACTTTGTATTAATTGTTTATGCGTTTGAGGGCGAAAATTTGCTATTGGAATTTTGACACGATTGTAACAGTATTTGAAACAAAATCTATATCAAAACTGCAAATTTTGAATATTTGGCCATCCCATTCCGCGTACGTGAAGTGGTGAATCCAGTCGCCTAAAATGACGGCCGCCGAATGTGGTCCGACAGCACGGGAAAGGACAATATGGCGATGTCCGAATACGAAAAAGTCGATGTCGGGATGGTCGGCGAGATACTCCTCGGCAAATATTACCAGCGGCTCTTTTGACTCGTNNTCACTTACCGGAACCACGTCACTGTAGTCNCGGCTGGAGGTTGACCACCGGTGGGCAAACGGGATGGTCCACCGCGGATGTATGGCTGAATACAGCCGCTGGCAGAACCGGTTGCGAAACANCGAGCGAATGAAGCGAAAGCCCGGGGTGAGCCTGCCTACACCATCGCCGTGGGCCANAAAAAAGCGACGTCCCAGTATATCCTNGGTAAGAGTGCCGTCNATGACAGTGACCCCGATCTCATCGCGCAGATAGTCGAAGAGCCATATATCATGATTNCCGGTAAACCAGTANATCTTTACTCCGGCATCGGCAAGCTCGGCCAGCGCTCCGAAAAAGCGGATGTGGCCGCGCGGGACTACAGTCCTGTACTCATACCAGTAGTCGAGCACATCGCCGAGCATGTAGAGCTCAGCCGCGGAATCCTTGATTGACCGCAGCCATTCCACTACACGGTGCTCGTGAGCCCGATGGTCGGTGATGTATGTGGCTCCGAGGTGGGAGTCACTCATGAAGTAAACCTTGTCGCGGGCCATCGTTGGGATTAGAGAAATCCGAGATCCAGTTTTGCCTCTTCGCTCATCATGTCTTTGTTCCACTCCGGCTCAAAGACGATGTTGATATTGACATTTTTGATCTCGTCGATGCTTTCGAGCTTAATTCGGGCATCCTCCACGATGAAATCGGCGGCGGGGCAATTGGGCGCCGTCAATGTCATGTCGATATTCAGATTGCCGTCATCATCGACATCAATCTTGTAGACAAGGCCAAGATTGTAAATGTCAACCGGAATTTCCGGATCAAATACAGTCTTGAGCATTGCGATCACGCGTTCCTCTATGTTAAGTCTTTGTTCAGGTGTCATGATTTATTCATTTATCATTTTCAGGAAAGTATCTTCATCGATAATGGGTATGTTGAGCGAGTTGGCCTTCTGAAGCTTGGCCGGTCCCATNTTNTCGCCGGCAAGCACATAGTCGGTCTTTTTGGAGATGGAGCCGACGTTTTTGCCTCCNTGGCGCTCGATCAGTTCTTTGTATTCATCNCGTGAATGGTGGGAGAAAGTGCCGCTTATCACGATTGATTTGCCGGCAAGACGGTCGCTGCGTTCCCGGTCGGCCTCCTCCGGCATCGACATAGTAACCCCCGCTTCACGCAGACGCTCCACGATGTCACGGTTTACTGGTGAGTCAAAGTATTCGTGAATACTTTCGGCGATACGCGGGCCTATGTCGTCGACGGCTGTCAGAGTCTCGGTATCGGCATTCATGATGGTGTCGATGTCGCGCATGGCGCGTGCGAGTTTCTTCGCTCCGGTCTCACCTACGTATGGAATGGACAGAGCGTATATCACACGGTCAAACGGGACATTGCGCGACTCTTCAATTCCCTCTATGATGCGGTCGACTGTGCGCGGACCTATGCCGGGCTGCTTCAGCAGCTCTTCACGATGGGTGTGGAGCTGATACAGATCGGCNATGNCNGTGACCCAGCCGTTTTTGTACAGCAGCACAACCATTTCTTCTCCGATGCCGTCGATGTTCATCATGCGCCGACCTACGTAGTGCTCGATGCGTCCGCATATCTGGGGCGGGCATCCGTATTTGTTCGGGCATTGCCATGCCGCCTCTCCCTCGATACGCACAAGGGGAGTGTCGCAGATGGGGCAGCGTGACACGAAAGTGACGGGTTGTGATCCAGGCTGACGCGCCGATGTGTCTACTCCGGTGATCTTCGGGATGATCTCGCCACCCTTTTCCACATACAGCATGTCATGCTCATGGATGTCAAGCTGGTGCATTATATCCTCGTTGTGGAGTGACGCGCGCTTTACGATGGTGCCTGACAGAAGTACCGGCTCAAGATTGGCCACGGGAGTGATGATGCCCATGCGCCCGACCTCAAACGACACGAACTGCAATGGCGTAAGCGCACGCTCGGCCGCAAACTTATAGGCTATGGCCCAGCGCGGGGATTTGGCCGTATAACCGAGGTTGAGCTGCTGGCGCAGACTGTTGACCTTGAATACAAGGCCGTCGGTGGCTACGGGGAGTTGCTTGCGCTCGGTGTCCCAATGCTTTATAAAGGCGTCCACTTCGTCGATACCGTGAAGCAGTGTCATGACCGGCGAAACCTTGAAGCCCCACGAGCGGGCGGCCATCATGTTGTTATAATGGTTGTCGGCAGGCAGATTGTCGCCGAGGAGATAGTAAAATACGGCATCAAGGCCACGACGTGCCACCTCAGCCGAATTCTGCATCTTCAGGGTTCCGGAGGCAGCATTGCGGGGATTGGCAAACAGGGGCTCCTCATTGTAGGCACGCTCGGCGTTGAGACGCTCGAATTCTTTCCATGGCAACACGATCTCGCCGCGGATCTCAAATTCCTGCGGCCATCCTTCACCCTGAAGGGTCAGAGGGATGCTGCGTATTGTCATCACATTGTCAGTGACGACATCACCGCGCTCTCCGTCGCCTCGGGTCACGGCGCGTACGAGCCGTCCGTCTATATAGGTAAGCGATATCGAAGTNCCGTCATANTTCATCTCGCCGACTATCGTCACCCGCTGGCCCATGAGGGCCTCCTCGGTGCGTTTTACCCACTCGTCCACTTCCTCGATGGAGTAAGTGTTGCCCAGCGAAAGCATTGGCCGGGTGTGTACATATTGGGTAAAGGCCTTGTTGATGTCGCTGCCCACGCGATGGGTCGGCGACAACGGGTCGTCAAGTTCGGGGTGCTCATGTTCAAGCTGTTCGAGTTCTTTCATGAGCATGTCAAACTCACGGTCGGAAATCTCGGGCTCATTGAGCACGTAGTATCGGTGATTGTGGCGGTTAAGCTCGTCACGCAGAGCAAGTATGCGCTCCTTTATATTGTCCATAGTCATCAGTGAGGCGGCAGTTGAGCGACGCCCTTGTGCAAATTTAATGATTTCACCGGTAAAACTTATCAGGGGCAGGGGTAAAAATAAGAAAAGCATCNCGAATTCGGGATGCTTTTCCTGAAAAGTTAACAAGAGGTGGATTACATCATGCCGCCCATTCCTCCCATGCCGCCTGCGGGCATTGCGGGAGCGGGATTGTCCTCTTTCTTGTCGGCNATGACACACTCGGTNGTGAGGAACATGCCGGCGATAGAAGCTGCGTTCTCAAGAGCGACGCGGGTTACCTTGGCAGGGTCGATGACGCCTGTCTGGAACAGGTGCTCGTATTCACCGGTACGTGCATTGTAACCGAAGTCACCTGAACCGTCCTTGATCTTCTGTATTACAACAGCACCTTCGAGTCCGGCGTTGGCTACAATCTGACGGAGGGGCTCCTCGATGGCGCGCTTGATGATGGCAACACCGGTGCACTCGTCGTCATTGTCACCGCAGATGCCGTCAAGGCTTGAGATAGCGCGGATGTAAGCTACACCGCCACCGGGAACGATACCCTCGGCGATAGCTGCGCGGGTGGCGCTCAATGCATCGTCGACGCGGTCTTTCTTCTCTTTCATTTCGACTTCAGAAGGAGCGCCGATATGGAGCACTGCTACACCGCCTGCGAGCTTGGCAAGACGCTCGTGAAGTTTTTCCTTGTCATAGTCGCTGGTAGTTGTCTCGATCTGAGCCTTGATCTGAGCCACACGTGCGGCGATGGCGTCCTTTGAGCCGGCACCGTTGACGATGGTTGTATTTTCCTTGTTGACAGTCACTGTCTCTGCCTGGCCGAGTACCTCAACACCTGAAGTCTCGAGGTTCATGCCCTTTTCCTGGCTGATAACAGTACCACCGGTAAGCACGGCGATATCCTCGAGCATCTCTTTGTGACGGTCGCCGAAGCCGGGAGCCTTGACTGCACAGATTTTAAGTGAGCCACGCAGACGGTTGACTACGAGAGTAGCAAGAGCCTCCTGGTCGACATCCTCGGCAATGATGAGAAGGGGACGTCCGCTCTGGGCTGTTGCCTCCAGAATAGGAAGCATCTCCTTGAGTGAAGAGATCTTCTTGTCGTAGATAAGTATGTAGGGGTGATCCATGTCACACTCCATCTTCTCGGT
>WFLX010092136.1_pt1 | contig 16482 bp, 10 predicted proteins | sample 4967041 | NCBI WGS metagenome assembly WFLX01 (sample SAMN12857096, study PRJNA449069) | gut metagenome | isolation source: stool from male and female vole | host: Microtus ochrogaster | place: USA:Florida | collected 2017 | reverse complement strand
GTTTTCTTCCTCGCGGATAATTTCTTCTTCTTCCCAGTGCACGGAGACATTCGGAAGAAACTGTACGGACTCTAACGCTTCCCCAAGCATAATATAAGCTTTCAGGCGATTATCATATGCGAAGCTATCATTCCTCATAAGAAGCTGCCTTATCATTTCCTGATATCCTGGCAAGAATTGCTCCTCTTGAAAACGATTGGATATGATGTTCTTAAACATGGTAAATACGGGGGATTCTGGTGTCTTATTAGATTCTGCTGCAGCATATACGGCAATGTTGTCCTTAATCTTTTCCAAATCGTCATTCTGCCAGCTTCGCAGATTCTTGAAAAAGGAGACATGATCTTCTACGGAAACATTTTTCAACTGAAAAACTAGCTTAAACGCTTCAAACCATTCCTCTCTCTGTGCATCGCTCTGCTGTACAAAATCTCTTGCCAGATTCACCGTCATATCCGGAAGCTTTGACGTCAGCTTACCACTGTCCATATTTTGCAAATCTATTGCGTTTCTACCAAGTCTGTCCAGCGCATCTCTGGTATAAAGTTTCAGCTTAATCCTGCCAGAGCTTGCTGACTCTGTTTTGGCATAAGTTGTGAAACCCACNTTCTTTCGTATGTTATAGNGAAGATATTTGTAAANCNTCGCAATAACCTCTAGCNCNCGCTTATTATAAGNATNTCNCATGNCATCCAAAACGATATTGACCTGTTTGGAAATACCGTCTGCCGCATCCAGAACGCTGGCTATATTAGGGATTAAACGCTCTTTATCAATTGCATCANNGNACACCNNCGTACTGNCAAGCAACGGTCGAAAAGCGTCAATATCNCTATCCTCATACACCGNTAAATCCGTATCTNCTATAAAGCTATACCGTAGCNGTTCNNTAANCCGCTTANCATACANTNNTTCCGACATTTCCANCAATTNAAAATGCGCNTAGTAAGAAGGCGTCAGGTAATTCTTCATTCTTGCGTTTTTCGCAATCAGAATCTTTTCCTGCTCTAACGTATTGGACAAATCAGTCGTTACATACGTTATAGAAACCGGTTCAAAAGAAACATCAGAATACAGCGAAGAATCCCTGACAAAATCATAACCCAGATAACTTTCCAGAAGCTTCCTCTCCTGCACAGCCGTCATATCTTTCGAAATTGCAATTGTATGATAATTAGTTCCATCATTTCCATATAATAACTGCATTCTTTCTACCATACCTTTCCCTGATCATCCGTCTAATCCGCCATATATAACTGCTCACTGCCCACCGCTTCATAGGAATCTATCAGTTCTTCTCTTTTATGGAATATTCCGCCGGATTTCTGTATTTTCGGCTCATATTTCACCGGCTGAAGATATGCAAATGCCGCCAGTGTCCAGAGAAACGGAAGCATGATGCCATATGGTTTTTTGTCCTTTTTCTCGTTTCCCTCTTTTTCTTGAATATCAATGCCATAGGCGGCTACTGCAAAATAATTCTTTTTCTCAAACATATAATTTAATTTTGTCGTAATATTTCTGACCTGTTCCGCCATCATATACTGCTTTACATTAGCGGCAACCGTATGAAATCTATCTATAAAAAACTGCGTATTATTTACAAGGCAGTGCTGTTCCGCAGACCTATCACCAGAAAACAGCTTATATGTCGAATCAATCAAATCGCTCTTCGTAATGACGATGGCTGTCGGCACGTCATTTTTTCCAGTTCCCATCATATGCAGACTGTTTTCAATATTTGATAAGACCATATTCATATCCTGCTCAACCTTATCCGCTTCCTTATTCTCATTTATCGAACGGAGTCTGAAATCAATCTGTACAGGGTCAATACAAAACCAGAAAGCGTTTGCCGAAGAACATATTTTCCTATGATTAATAATAAACCGCCCGCTTGCTTCTCCTTCCTCCAGTTCTTTCTCGTTTCTCGGAACAAACACTTCTCCTGGCAGATCTACAAATGTAAAAATTACCACTCTGCCATTGATAATCATATCAAGAGAAAACAATGCAACCGCCTCTTTTTTCTCATCCGTCTTTGTTATCTTCTTTCCTTCCGCATATTGCTTTAAAATATTTTCCTTAAAGAAAACATACCTCTTGTCCGCCGTATCCTTCACCGTGATATTTAAAAATCTCGGCTGTCCGTATTCCGGATTCAGTTCATTTACCAGCGCTGCCAGATACGCGGTCTTACCCACTCTGGAGCTTCCCAGCATAACAATAATCTTTTCTTCATACTTCCCAGCATCTATAAAAAACTGCTCCCCACAATCCGGGCATACCATATGATTGTAGCCTACAATATCATTATCAAAATATGTCACCTGCAATCCGGAGACAAATTCATTCTCTACCCGGTCATCCCTGCTAATAAAGAATTTGCAATCGCATTCCAAAAGAACAAACTCTTTTTCTTTTACAAGAAACTGAATCAGTTTTTCAATATAGTTTCGTTTAACTTCTTCTGAACTGTCTATTTCAGAATACAACGCCATTTTCAAACAAAGACTGTCCAAAACACCCGGAGATAATTTATCCGAATCATCGTTCCATTCGGAATCCAACATTTCACTTGCGGAATCATCAACATTCAGCGAATCAAACGGATCAAGCGTATCATCCGATTCTGTAATATTTGTTTTCCCTTCTTTTGATTCTGCGTCCCTCGCAAAGCTGATTTCGGTTTTATATCTGCGCTCTATAAAGTCCAGTATGTACTGACATGTCATATGAATGGTTCCGTTGCCATCCATGATGTCATCCCGTGCCATATCAAAGCGCGTAAAATACATGCCGATCCGAATCTCATGAAACAGACCTTGTGCCTCTCTGTATATAGGACTAACATTCCTGCCCGCCATTTTTTCCAAATGCGTATTCAAAATCCGGTCGATATCAACCGCCATTCTATCCGCCTTTAATACTTTTCCGCAATTTGTGCAATGTACATCATAAAAATCCGCCATCTTGTTCCTCTTTTCTTCTCCTGTTTTCTGACTGTATTCACAATCAATCTCTTTGCCGTATCAATTGGTAGATTTGATCGTATGGCTCTACCGCCCGCAGCGTAACAGCTTCGGCGCGAATATCCCCGGGGAACACCAATTTGGCGGTATCTGAAATTTCCTGCCGGAAAATATATCGATACTGCTCGTATAACATACTGATGCTTCCTGCTTTCAGCGTCGCTTGATTGGCTTGTTCACTCAGAAAAGAGAGCATCATACCGTTTTTTGTATTCTCTATCCTCCAGTAGATTTTGAACGGTTTTCCAAGCGCCACGTTAGGAATACTCATTTTTTCATCCTGTGGATTGTTTTTGAAATGCATCACAAACGTAAAGGTGTATAATCCAAATTCCCCCATCAGTCTTCGTTCCGCGTTTCCCGTCTTTACCCCAGGATGTCTGGACACTCCGCCCTGCATGAACTCCGTGCCGTCTCCGCTCTCAATCTCACTCTTCTTATAACGGATGTCAACGCTTGTGACCTCATCTTCACTCCATTCCCATAATACTTTGATTTTTCCGTCCTCACTTTTGATCCTTATATTCTCCAGCATATATCCCATCCTTTTTAACCAATTCCATGTATCTGTGACAAATCTTCGATTTCCTTGATTGCCACCAATTCCAGACACATTCCCGTTTCCCATTTTCTTTTCACCACACTTGCATTTCTGCCAAGATGCCCAGCTATTTCTTGAAGCTTGTCCACAGCCCTTTCCCTGCTTTGATTTCCTTCTCCGATAAAAATATATTCCTTTTCCAGCGTAAATGGATTGGAACTCTTCATCTTGGCGGCATAATACGAGTAGCTCTTACTGTTCCGTTTTAGGTCATCAATTTTTTTGACATAAGCGCTCATGATTTCTACCATATTTTCCTCCATCCATCTTCCGATATCCTCTTTCGCATCCTGAAGAGCCTCCTGCATTTGGCACATCATTCCGCTGTCGAAGACAGCCTGATTCCAAAGCGGAATAGCTCCCCTTTCCTGCAAAAATGGCATCTCTGTCTTGCCTTTGTAAAAGATACACGATTCTTCCATCGACGCTTCCCGCCTGATACTTTCCAATCGGCTAATTTCTTTTTTGTTTTGCTCTTCCAACTTCGCCAGTTTATCCTGAAATGCAGAGGTATCAACGTATGTCCGCAACGCCTCGACAAATTTGATCTTACGCTCCAGTAGGATGTTCCGACTATCCCATTCCCAATAATTATTTTTGAGATAAACCAAAATATTTCCTATTGTTTTATTTCTGGTAAACAAAAAACTAGCTGCACCGGCATTTTTCTCCCTGCCAAGTTTCTCTCTTTCGGCAGCATAATCCCGTTTGATGGCATCAAGCACACCTTTCAAATCATGGCTTACCGCATCAAGATTTCCGATGTCCTTTTGCAAAAACGTATCCATAAAACCCGCTTCATCTCCGCATCCTATGTTATCTTGGATAAATTTGGCGTAACCGTCGCAATCGCCATACAACGATTGCATCAGCGCTTCCCCACTCATCTTGGGATGTTTGAAAAAACCATAGTGAAAACACGCCTCCACATCGGCAATATTGACAGGCATTTGCATATAGGCATCCACCCAACGCTCTGTATCAAAATCCAGCATTTGATCAATCAGCATTCTGATTCTATCGATATATTTCCCATACTCCATCAATTTTTCCGACTGCATCTCAATGCATCGAATCATGTAATCCGCCATTTTCTGCTTCAACACATCCAGTTTCCAATAGCCAATTGTAAAATATGGAATCTCTTGCCCGGAATTTTCCCTCTTCTCCAATACACCCATACCTTTATCATCTTTGGAAACCTGTAAGAAAATATGTATGGTAATTGCCTGTACGGCTTTTAAATACTTCTTATACTCTGAATTAGATANATGNNTTTGCGTAAAAATACCGANAGNGAAATCCGCTTCATTCCACTTCTTNACCTTTAGAAGTTCTTCCTTGCACANATTTCNATCCATCATTGTAAAGTCCAGAATACAGTAATAGCAGACATGGAAATCATGATAGGACTCACAAAATCCATACTTCTTGACCTCTTCGAAAAGGATAGCTACAAAATCATGCAANTCTTTTGCATTGACCTGATCCGCCATAAANATANTCGNAATATNNAATTCATCTTTTTNGCGAATAAGTCCCTCTTCCATGCTTTTTTGCAATACCTCTACCGCATCTTTCACGGGTTTCATATCCCGCCTGTCCGGCACAGAAGCCAGTGCAATTGCATGTTCATTCCCGATTCTTAACATCAATTCTGTCCTGAATATCTGCACGATCTGTTCCGGCATATCACCGTATAAGATACAAAGAGGATAACGCCACAATTCATCCTGATGAAGCCGATTCTGACCTATTACCGCATTCACCATACGGTTTATCGCATCATTATAATTACTCTNCANCTCTGTATTCATTGCCGTTTACCCTCTCTTGCAATATATCTTATNTCCCAGTNCNTAACCGTAACATTGCATCATAAAACTCATCTAATTCGCCCACCATGTTTTCCGACAGTTGCTTCTTTGTAGCCGTTTTCTTTAATGACTCTCTTGCGCGTTCACATTCTTCCATCAACGTGTCGCCATTCTTTTTCCTTCTTNCCCTTGTTTCCTGCAACTTATCGTTCAAANTTTCCCCGGCATATTCGTCCAATTCCGCCAATGTTTCCTCATCGTACCGCTTTCTGAAATTTTCGGCAGCATAGAACACGTAAAATTGATTCTCTATCTGCGTGTAGTCATTAAAATACATAATTTCTTCCTGCTCGCCGTTTTCTNTTTCCAAAATAACGGAATCTTGCTCTAATAAGATTATTCNACANCTCACATAATCATTAAAACGCTTGATACTTTCCTGCTTTTTCTTTTTCTCCAAAGCATCGGAATTGTCCAAATTGATTCTTTCTTGACATTTTTGATAAATCCGGTATGTGTCGAGCATTTTACGGTAAAGGAACACATTCATTCTTACCATTTGGTAAAGATTTTCCTCAGTTACCGTCATATAAACTTCTGACAAATTAATCAGGTACTTTGTAAAATTCTTTTCCTCTCGAAGTCTTTCGAAGAATCGGTGGTTTGATGATTTGATTCCATCCTCGTTAATTTCCGGATTTTGCAGATAATCCTCCTCGCACCATTTCAAAATCTCTGTTTCCAACACGCTCTCATCNCCATCCGCNAGACAGTAGGCATAAAACATATTAATTTTTTCATCNAAGACCACGATNCCGCATTCCAGAAAGTGTTTCAGATTCTGCTGCAATTCCTCCGTATACTTCCTCTCTCGCGGATTGAAATTGGGCGTTGACCACAGACTCTGGTTAGTCAGCGATGGAAATTCTTTCCAATTGTCCTCTGCCGTTTCCCAAATGTGCATGCCAGAAACATTATTCTCCTCATAAAGTTTCTCATAACTTTCCATATCGACTAACGCATACAACGGCACGCCAACTTTCAGATTATACCAATACATACTGTTCATATCCACGCTCGTTACAACCTCAGCACCTTTTGTCTTTGCAAATGCCGCCATGGATGCCCCAATCTTTTGTGCACCTGCCGGAATAACAACATATTGCTGGGAAAAAAGAGAATCTAACGATAGAACTTCCCGTGTTGAAAATATTACTTTGGCTTTACTTTCCAGTTCCGTGCAGACAGCATTCATTCCCTTATCAACTCCATCAGCGCCATATTTAATCGCAAAAAACTTCTCAAGTGTAAGATTCGGAAGTGCCTGATACTGGCTTTCCAGAAATTCTACGAACACGCGCATCGGATTGAAATCTTCCTCGCTATGTACCCAATTCTTTTCCGTAGTAAGAATATTTGCTTCCAACGTCGATACTACACCTTCCGGTTCCTTCGCTGCTAGCATAGCATCCAAATAAGCAATCACCTGCTCGGTCGCATCATCCGTCTTGTCACTGAAGTCCATCAACTTCCCTGCATACTCCGCCTGCGGCATCGTACCATCCANCACACAANGATAATTGCNGTNAACCACATCNTTNATANAGNNAACCACANCGATATATTTCTNCAGTTCCTCNGNCNTACCCNCTATAAATGTAATAATCTGGTTCAGACAGTCCCTAACATAAGTAGCATACATTTCGACCATGTTTTCCGATACTAGCTTTGCCACACAGATTTCCCTATACTCTTCAATCAGTCGATTGGGCAAAATACCTTTGATAGATTCCAATTCCCCTTTAATCTTTCTCATATCTTCATCCATCTTTACCTGCATCTGCTCTTGCGCACTGACAAACCCTTCAATAGACGGCTTATATTCATTTTCCAGTCTGAACAAGATACCATTAATCTCATTTCCATCTATTACCCGAAAGGAAAACAACTCTTTCAGAAAATAAAGTCCATAAACCGGATCCTTGAAAATAGAAGCATACTCCTCGGAAAGCTGTGTGACAATTCTCTCTAAACATTGGTTTTTCGCCACATCCCACGCATCATAAAGCGCCACATTCTGTGCCATCCAATACTGCTTTATCGTATGGAACAAAGAATCCGTGATAACATCCTCTTTTTTGGCAAAACCCCCGATTCCCTTTACATACTGCATTAACGGAACCTTAGACTTTCCCATGATATCATTCGCTATTGTTTGTGGCAGCATATTTATTTTCCCAAGCAGCGATTCCACATGTTTCTGCTCCGCATGTTTATCCCATGCCCTCTCCAGCATTTCCATTGTTCCATGCGCCATATATGCCATAATCTGTTCAAACGGCATTACCATTGTTCCCGTACCGATTACCGTATATTGATAGTTTGCATTTCTCGGAGATTTTTCCGATAATTCATCTACCTTATTTTGTATTTCTGTTGGTGAATTATCCAAAAATGAATTTGCAAGGAAACCATTACTTGTCGTATTTTCCGTTACCAGATTGACAATATTGTCAATTACCACCTGCCTGCTAAACCCATCTGGATTCTTGACCAGTCCGCCATTATCCTTTTTCCCAGATACCAGAACACAGGAATCAAATATATTCTCTACTGAATCAACCGTAAATCCCGGTACATAAGTCGCTCGAAAGTGCATACTGCCATCCATCGTTCCAATATTCATTAAAGTATCTATCTCTTTTAACGCCGCATAGGCATTATATTTTAAGTGATTGCCCGTTGCTGTTTCTGGATAGGTATCTGGTAAAAAAATATAACCATAAAGCTTAACTGTCCAATTTTTCTGCGCGCAAATTTCCCGTATAATATAAGGAATATCAATGACGGTCCCACTTCCGGTGCCCCCACTGACCCCTGCAAAAATATAAACAATCAGTTCTTCCTTATCCGAATCAATAATCTGAGCGTGAAGATTTCCAAGTTTCTGCACCAGAGCATTCTTAACATTCCCAAACGCTTGCGTTCCAAACAACAGATACCTTCCTGCCTGACGGATTCCGCCTGCTCCTTTCCCTTGTAATGTCTGATTCATTGTCGGGCTAAGCCACTCGCTGATATAATTGGGTATGAGCTTCCTATTACCGGGCTTTAAGAGTTTTGCCGCTTTGGCATCATAAAGCTGACATGCCTCAAAGTCCGTTGGGTCATCGCTCAGCCCCACCTCTCCGAAACCGCCCTTCACAAGATGTTCCATTGATTCCATATCGGTATCAATAACCAGATATTCAAAATTATCCGGACGCTTTTTCTTCTCATTACACTTAATCTTCTTATAGACTTCCGTCTTGATCCCAGCGACAGTCTTGCTTCCCTTTCCTCCCAGTCCGATAAACAGGAACTTACTGTTCGATGGATTCAACTTCTGCCGGTCAGTGATGAAATCAGAAAAGCCTCCTCCCATTGCAAAATCCAGTTTGTCCAACCTTTTCTTCTCATCTGCATTCAATGCCATAATTTTTTCCTCCTGCTCATTCAGTATTTCATGTTACATCTTTTTGTAAATCATGTTAATCTGTGCATATTCATTCTCGTTATCCATAAATCGAATGCCAAATTTCTTTTCCGGTGCCATACCCATCAGCATGTTATTGTCTTCCAACGATATAATAAGTATTTTTCTGTCCGTCACCATACCCATATTTACGAATTTCACTTTCTGACTCTTATTGACCAGTTTTATTTCGTAATTCTTTCTGCTGCCGTATACTTTGATTTTTCCTGACTCCGCATGCATGGCATTCATACATTCTTCAAATGCTTTCTTCTTATCTGTATCATATTCCACCGCCAGATAGTATCCTTGTATCTGCGTAAGTAGTTTGCGCAATGTAAAGCTTTTTCGTCCGGCAAAGACCGCCGAAATTGTATTGAAGATTGCATATTCCGCCGTCTGGGGAATGCCGTTCTCATCATGCATAACCCGTTCGACTGTAACCTGAAATACACCCGACAGCCGTTCCTTCCCCCGCCTGATCCGATAAACCGCCAAAACCAAAATCAGCACTGCCAGAACCGGCGCCAATATCTTCACAGCCTGCGATGCAAAGCTAACCGCCTTAATCGTTACCGTCTGTTTCTCCTCTTCGCTTGAACCATTGTCAGCATGAATCGTAATCTCTGTCTCGCCCACCTGCTTGGCTTCGACCCGCAGCATATTTTCTTCAATGGAAGCGTCCAGCATCGCATCCTGTCTCGTTACAGAATAAGCGATTCTGTCTCCATCCTCATCCTCGAAATAATCATTCAAATCAATTTCTTCTGTCTGTCCAATCCACAGTTCGACTTCCGGTAATGTCTTTCTTACCACCACCGGATTTTTCGTGGCTTGAACCGTAAACATCTCACTGTCACGGTAAAATCCATTGCCCTCGAGATGTACGAAGACACGATATTCTCCAATTTCCGGCAAGGCAAAAGCGCCAATGAACGCATTTCCTTCTTCGCTTAATGTAAGATCGCCTTTTATCACCTCATCCGATGCATCATGTTCAGCTACATAGTAACCAGTCATATTCTCATAGAAAGCGTTATCTTCCATAATTTCTCCGCCCGACGCCAGATACGCTTTCACGACGACGTCTCTCTCCCGCACAACTTCGGTCTGATCCGCCTCCACAAGCAAAACCACATCATAATTGTAAATGAGCCCAATCTTGATATGATCTCCTGATACACCTTTCACACTGATTGACCAATCGCCCATTTCCGGATAAATCAATTTGACCAACGAATATTTAGACGAATTTGTAAAAATAACTTTATCATCGGCCTCAATGTCCACTATGCTGCCCGTAGAATCGGTTAGCATCACATCCTCCACCTGCTGGGAGGACAAGATGACCAGATTGGCCTCCATCACATTTCCGTTATCGATTGTAAAATGGACGTCCCGATAATCTTCGTCCGCTTCAAATTCATCTACTGTCTTCCATTGGGAATCATCAATATCCGCAAAGATTTGATTGAAAAAATCAGGAAGCTCATTGACGTCCGTTGCTATATGGTACTGCCCTCCCGTCATAACCGCTATTTTCCCAAGTTCCGCTTCATCCACGCTGTTATTTGCATTTAAGCCGATACAATAAATGGTATAGCCCTTATCTGCCGCCTGTCTGGCTGCCGCTTCCGCATCGTTTATGGAATCCTGCGTTGTCCGTCCGGGCGTATCTGCATCAATATCCGTCCTTCCATCCGTAAACAGAATAATTGCTTTTCTATTCTCATTTTCCATACCGTCCAATACCGACACTGCTTCCAATAACCCTGCGCCGGTATCCGTATGCGCCGAACCTCCATACTGCACGCCATCCAGAATCGACTTCATATACTCTTTATTTTGTTGCTGCTTCATTTCAATCATACCGGTCGAGTTGATATGATTGGAAAATTCCACCAGCGCGATGTTTGCATCGGAAGACTTTTCCATATCAATGAACATTTTCGCGCCCTCGATCGCAATCCTGTCCTTGTCCGCCTGAAACATCGACCCGCTCTCATCCATAACAAGCACTACGTCCGTTCCCGCACGGCTTGTCGGTTCACCAATCACCGTACCGGTCGCCTCATCAACTGCTGTCTCTTCTTTCTCCTGTTCACCTATGGCGTCCTCGGTCTTGCTGCATCCCGTCATGAATAGCGCCGCTGTCATCAAAAGTATTAATGTGTTTTTTCCTAAATGGTATCTCATAGCCTTCTCCTTATGCCTCGTATAGTCTTTTTACCAACTCAACGCTGCCATTTCTCTGGTCAATCAACACTGCTCCTTCCCCTAACCGGACTAATTCTTCTGGCGTCAGTCTCGCGTATAGCTGCTCTGAAACACTCTTCCCCTGCCCATGGCTTGCAAAGAAATCAAAGGCGCCCCTATGCCGATTATCCGAAATGCTTACAAACTGACGCATATACTCCCCAATCATACCGGAATACTGCTTTGCGACCGTCACGTTCGCACATTGAAATAATATAATCTTATCCGCTTTATGTACCGCGCTCGTTCCCTCTTCCTGTGCTTCATCGAACAGCTCTTGTATGCTGTTCCCGGCTATTATAGTTAGAAGCGACACGCTTGGATTCATTAGAATATCTTTCAGCCGGCTATGCCTCAGGAGCACAGAATCCACCACCAGTAAGCATGGTGCATTGCACTCCAGCAGACAGCTTAGCTCTGCTGCCAGATAATCAAGAACTGCCATATTATTGGACGAAGCTTTAACAGAAATCAGTGCCTTATTCCGTACAGCCTCCATAATGCTTACATTACTTGGTTCCCGTGATTTGTCCCAGATTCTTTCATCTAACTGTGCCGCAAAATAGTTCACGTCGGCTTTGACCTGACGAACAATATTCTCCTGCATCAGCACGGCAAGAACATCCCCCGCCTGTTCAGACGGCAAATCCGCCAGCTCTTTCTGTTCCAGTTCATTCAAATCCAAATTGCACAAATACAATAGATTATCCAAATCAATCGGAATATTCTTATATTGCAAAATACTCGTATATGCCTTTAATGCTGCTGAGCACAAATGCTGCTGCATATACATGGACGAATCTTTAGAAACTTCCGGATATATTGTTTCAATTGCCCGGTTATAGGTCATTCCATATAAAGGCTCATAGCATAAATTGTGGTTATTCNCAATGCAGNTTGGCGTATTCGCATAGGCGGCGCCCACTTCCGGANAACAATTCCGAAAATTACTCNNATCGTTCTCTAACANAAGATTNTTATGAATCNCGACGATTCCGATCCGCCCAAGGCATCTTACAATACCCTGCTCAACAACCAGCTTTCTCTGCATCCCATTACCGCCGAAAACAGCAACGTTTGTTCCCGCTTCATAATCCGGCAGCCAGTCCCGCACGCTTGCGCTTTGATATCTGTTGATTCCATCATTGTTTCTACTGACTCTTTCGCTCAAAAACATTTTACATGCCCCTTCTCCTTTGATTGCACATCCATTTTCTAAAAACGTGAAAATTGAAAAATAAAAGGGCTTACTTCGTCCGCCAGTCCTATAACAGCCTGTCCCTGCTGCAAGCCAAGCTGACTCCATGTTTCTACCGTATGCCCATTGCGTTCCCTTTTCTCTACGAGACGGTCAAGCCCCATATATTGGTAGCCTACTACATTTTCTCCAAACAGTTCCGTCACATATTCTCTCGACGCATGATCAGATGTATGAAAACAAAACAATGTAGCAAAACCGCCTGCTATTACAAGTCCTTTTTCTTTACCATATATGTCATANAGCTGATTGATTGTCTGCAGNCCGNCNATTACTTTCACGCCCATACTGCGTCCAAAATTCAAGGCATCGTCCAGATGCTTAAGCTTGGGCAACAATTTCAACTCATCTAAAATCATATAGACATTGCCCTTTTCACTTTCACTTCTCCCAAGCGCTTCCTTTAGCGCCAGATCAACCAACAGCCGATAGATAGGCGTCATAGATTCGCCTACAGCCAAATCATATTCGATAAAAACTGCCTTTCCGCCTTTTTGGCGAACCGTGTTCCGCATAGAAAATCTTCCATTCGTATCATCATCGGCAAATACGCCCAAGAAGCAGTCATATAACATACTCTTTAACTCGCCAAAGACCCCCAGCGCCTGATTGGAAGTTCCATCTCCTATGTAAGAAAGCAAGCCTTTCATATCACGATACCTATTAAAAATTGTACGATACGTCTCTCCATCCGCATGTAATAAAAATTCTACCAGTCTCTTGTTATGAAGCACATTTCCCCTATTCACTGGATCTTCTTTTGTCCTCCTGATAAAATAGATCATTACATGCGCAAAAATATCCCTTGCCGCATCAGAAAAAAACGGCTGCGAGGACGAACCTCTCCCATCAAATAAAGATGCAGCTATCTCCCTTGCGTTCATCTCATAGTCCGCCGGATCATCTCCATCCGCAAGAACATCATCAAAGATATTCCATCTGGCGCTCTGTTTTCTGTAAGACTTGCTGTTTCCGAGAATCACATCCCCCAGTCTTCCAAAATTTTTTTGAAAATCTCCCTTTGTATCGAAAACAATAAAAATATCATTTGTATGATCGTTATCATCGTCGCGAAGCTGTTCCACGGTCAAGTTAAATACATTTGTTTTGCCACTCCCTGCGCCTCCTAGGAGCAAAATATGTCGTGACAAAATAAGGGGATTCAACGTAAAAGAGCTTACAGGATTATCCCTGTCTTCGTATAAAACTACAGCATCAGGCTGCTCAATATCAACCGCATCTCTTAATTCATATCCGAATATTGTTGTCGTCTTTTCCATATTTGATTTCCCCTGAAATTAATGTATAAAAAGCTTCATAATTACAATCAATACCGCAATTAGCACTAACGTACCGAAAATCATACTTCCAAATTCCGGGAAAATCCGACCCAAAACCACAAGTCCGATCATTCCAAGTAAACTGTAACCTTTTGCTCTGGATGGCAAAAATCTTCCGGCTATCAACATAANAACAANNCANAAAAAAAGCGAAGTCACTATAATGTTTGTTATCGCTGCAAAAATGTTTTCAATTCCCGTTCCCATTGCTGAAAAAAATTCAGGTCCGTTTTTGATCAAACTAATCATAACACCGATGACAATTATGCCTCCCAGAAAAATCAAAATCATTTTTCCTATTTCCTGCTGCTTATCCGAAAGCGGTCCTCTCCGGCTTCCATTCACTTTATTTCCGGTATAATTGCTTTGACCANAATGATTGCCGCTGAACATATTATGATCGAATTGCCCATGCTCCGCATTCTTTTGATCTAGTTCCTGTAAAGTTGACCAGCCGTTATTCCTATCCTGCGGCAGAGGCAACCCAGAGGTGGAATCCGTTTTTCTATCGGGCGCCTTATTTTGATTGACAAAATCTTCCGGCAAATATTGCTGCGCTCCCGTTACCGCATCCACAGACCAATTTGTTCTTTTCTTCATTATTCTNTNCCATCAATATGCATTTCCGTAATATAAANATTATTCCATACTGGTATCTAAACCGNTTGTATATGCNTTCTGTCTTGTTTCATCGCTATATGTACTGTCAGTCTCATTCATTTTNCAGTCNCTCTCACTTTCTAAGCCATCAGACTCTTNGAANGCTGCCTCATCCATCTCTTCTATTTCCCCCAANCCNTCATCATATGTNTCATTCGTCAGGGTAGTTCCCCATTCTTGCTCATCCAGACCGTCATCCGCAAAGTTATTTATCTCTTCCGGCTGCCATTGTATAACCGCCCCATTTTCTATCACACTGCTATATAAAACCTGCTTAGATTGCTCTGACAGAGAAATCGCCTCCTGCTTGATAGAATTATTGCCGTTCTCTAAACATATTTCTGCAAGTTGTTTTTCATCTGCATTTAATTCTCCTCTTGAAAATGCTTCTAATATCTGCATCTGTTCGGAGTCATTGCTTAACTGAGGATTATTGGTATAATCTCCGGTCACAACATTGTAAAACATCACTCTGCCGGACATATATTCGGCATATGCAGGGTCTTTTTGGTAACGCTGCTGTTCTTCCAGCAAATATTTTATACCGGCATTGTTACTGTCAATCTCAAGACTTTGACGATAATACGCTTCACCGTCTTGCCGGTAAGCAATTCCGTTTTCCGCTTTCAGCAATGCCCTTTCTCCATCTGTATACCCCTGATTCTCCTCTATGCATTGCTTCTGGTAAGCATGGTTTTCTTCATGAATCAATGTATCAAGCGCCTCATATGAATTAGAGCATTTTCCCAGATTTATGCTGATTTGATTCTTCCAACCACTATAACCACCATAACGTTGTTCACACTCCAGCACGATACAAGGAGCATTTTTTATTCCACGCTCCTCCGCATATACCTTTCCCATTTCAGTTAATAGATATATCTTATCTTCCTCACTCAACCCATTCCAATTCCTACTATCAAATTGATCTAAAAGGTCTTCTTTACTCCATCCGCTGTATTTACGGTCTATTACGTTTCCATTTTGATTAATTAGCTTTAATGCGAACGTCAAATTTCCTATTTTCATAGTCGAACTAATCCTTTTTCACAAACTCTTCAGAATTAAGTTGTCAAGCAGATGCTTCACTGATCATATGCGGCTTAGCATCAGCGTTTTGTAATAAAAATTTTTCAAAGTGAAAAATTGCATATAAAATATCTTCTTTCTGTAAGTTCTTTTCTACGGTCTCTGTTATGGATTCCAACGTTTCCATTGCACTATCAAACCTGCCCAATTGACGCAATGAATCAATGTACATCATAACCATCTCAAATTCTGCTTTTTTTTCCAGTAACCTTTCCATCAGTTCAACGACTCTTGCCCGCATTGCGGCGGCGCCCTCATGCTTTTCATTAAATTCTAAATTCCAACACGATATCAGATATAAATATATTTTGTCCTCCGTATCCACTGAAAGTTTTGCAGCCGACTTTACTCGGAGATCATAAGCGTCTTCATAGTTGCCATTCATAATTTTCTGATATTGAGGCAACTTTACTATATTCCCTACTTCCTTTTTAACAGGCTTGCTTATATCCAAGCCACAATAACGGCAGGCAGGACATTCTTGTATAAGAGGAAGCTGCCATTGAAATTGAGGTTTATTATCTAATCCATAGTCCGTGGAAAGCATACTTTGTATAATTTCAATTTCCACTTTCTTCCCACAGCATCCACACACTACTTCTACTTTTTTTATTTTCATACCTCTGCCCGTTTCCATCCTCTCTCATTCTTTAAAACCATATTTGCTTTACATATCTTCAATTCTCAAAAAAGTATGTAATTATCAAAAAGTGTACCTTTTGATAACCACATAACATCTGTAATTATACTGTATTTTTACGAAAATACAAACATTTGAGTAGATTTTTTGTTATATTTTGCTTTTTTTTTTTGCCTTTTAATTCCGATAGTATCTATTTATGCTTTGATGGTACAAATATCAAAAGGTACACATTTTGACAGCCACAATTTCATTATCAGCCTGCTTTTTACTTG
>WFLX010094762.1_pt1 | contig 16493 bp, 10 predicted proteins | sample 4967041 | NCBI WGS metagenome assembly WFLX01 (sample SAMN12857096, study PRJNA449069) | gut metagenome | isolation source: stool from male and female vole | host: Microtus ochrogaster | place: USA:Florida | collected 2017 | reverse complement strand
AAAACTGGAGTACCGCGGGTACGATTCTGCGGGCATTGCCGTCCTTGACGATGACGCTATCGTCGTGCGCAAGACAAAAGGCGCGCTCAAGTTTCTGGAAGCCGCCGTCGCAAAGGAAACCGTCCGCGGCTCGGTGGGAATCGGGCATACGCGGTGGGCAACCCACGGAGAGCCGAGCGACACGAACGCGCATCCGCACACCGACCTCAGCGGATCAATCGCCGTTGTGCATAACGGCATCATCGAAAACTACGCCACGCTCAAAGCTTGGCTGCAAAATCAGGGGGTCGTGTTCCGCAGTCAGACCGATACGGAAGTCATCACGCACCTTATCAGCCATCATTACAAAAAGACGGGCGAGATTTTTAAGGCGGTGCTGGAGACGCTTTCGCAGCTGGAAGGCAGTTACGCGCTCGGCGTCGTCTGCAAGGATTTTCCCGACCGTATCATTGCCGCGCGNAAGGAAAGCCCGCTGATTGTCGGCTTGGGAAAAGACGAGCAGTTCATCGCGAGCGACGTTCCGGCAATCCTTGAGTACACGCGCGATGTCTATTTCCTCGACCAGAAAGAAGTCGCCGTGCTGTACGATGACCACGTGGATTTGTTCACGGCGGCGGGNGAAAAAATCAGGCGCGAGCCGTATCACGTGGACTGGGACATTTCGTCGGCGGAAAAAGGCGGCTACGCGCATTTCATGCTGAAAGAAATCTACGAGCAGCCCAAGGCGCTGACCGANACGNTGCGCCCGCGTCTGGTGCAGGACGCGGACGGCAAGCCGTGCGACATTCAGTTTGACGAAATGACGTTCGGCGAGGCCTGGACGAACGCGCGGCGCGTGGTGATTACGGCGTGCGGCACGGCGTATCATGCGGGCATGGTGGGAAAATACGTGTTCGAGCATTTTGCGCGTATTCCCGTGGTGGTGGACGTGGCGAGCGAATTCCGTTACCGCAATCCTATCCTGCACAAAGACGACCTGTTTATCGTCATCAGCCAGTCGGGCGAGACGGCAGACACGCTTGCCGCGCTCCGGCTCGCAAAGGCGGCGGGCGCAAACGTGATTGCCATTACCAACTGTGTGGGNAGCACCGTCAGCCGCGAGGCGGACGAAGTTATCTACACCTGGGCGGGTCCTGANATNGCGGTCGCATCNACCAAAGCCTACACCACGCAGCTGATGTGCCTGTACCTGCTCGCGCTCAAAATGGCGCGGACGCGCGGCACGATTTCGGCGGCGGACTACGCGCAGACGCTCGCGGATGTGGCTGCCCTGCCGGACAAAGTGCAGCAGGTTTTGGACAATCAGAGCGATATTCAGAAATTCACGAGCCGTCAGTTCAACAAGGCGAAGATTTTTTACATCGGGCGGCTGTTCGACAGCGCGTCGTCGCTTGAAAGTGCGCTCAAGCTCAAAGAAGTGAGTTACATGCACTGCGAGGCATTTGCCGCCGGTGAGCTGAAGCACGGGCCGATTGCGCTCATGGACACGNACACGCTGGTAGTCNGCATTGCCACGCAGCATGAATTGTACGAAAAAATCGCGTCCAATATCCTTGAAGTAAAGGCACGTGGCGCGGCGACGATGGTCATTACGCAGGATACCGCAGGCGCGTTCACGGACGCGGTGGACACGGTGATTACGATTCCGCCGGTTTCCGACGCGCTTTCNCCCATTCTGGCGATTGTCCCCGCGCAGCTGTTCGCCTACTACTGCGCCGTCCAGCGCGGGAACGACCCCGACAAGCCGCGCAATCTGGCAAAATCGGTCACCGTCGAATAACAGGCTTGGAGCGAACGATGCGAATCTTATGTTTGGGCGACTCGATCATGCAGTACAANGACTGCACGACGTATCCGCAGACCGGCTGGGTGCAGGAACTGGCACGGTTTTTTCCCCCGGAAACGGAATTCCTGCATTTTGCCAGGAACGGACGCAGCACCAAAAGTTTTATAGCAGAAGGNCGATTNGACGCGGTAAAGCAAGCCGCGCGGGCGGGAGACTTTGCGCTCATTCAGTTTGGGCATAACGACGANAAAAAACAGGATGCCGCGCGGTATACAGACCCCGGCGCGGGCGGCGCGTACCGGGCGAACCTTGCGCTGTTCGTGCGTGATTTGCGCGCGCTCGGCGTGCAACCTGTCCTGCTCACGCCGATTGCCCGCCGGAAATTTTCTGCCGAACATACGCTAAAAGACACGCACGGCGACTATCCTGCCGCCGTCATCGAAACCGCGCGCGCATTGNGTGTGCCGTGCATCGACATGACCACGCTCACGGGCGCATATCTGGCGGTCATCGGCGAAACGGCAAGCCGTGCGCTTTTCATGCATTTTGACCGTGGCGTGTACGACAATTTTCCCGACGGCAAGACGGACAACAGCCACCTGCGCCCCGACGGCGCGTTCGCCTTTTCGCGCATTGCCGCGCGGGAACTTGCCGCGCTCGGAAAAGACTGGGCAGATTACGCGGCACTTTCCGCCGCAGTGATTACGGGCGCGATGAATGCCGCAGAATTTGAAAAAGACACCGGCGACGAATCGTTGCTGGCATGAGGAGTCGGAATGTACACAAAAGACGAAGCGTTGGCTTATCTGCAAGAACACGACGTAAAATTCATCAAATTGTTTTTTATCGATATTTTTGGGGCGATAAAGTCGCTTTCTATTCAGCCGTCAGAAGTGGCGCGGGCATTTGAGACAGGCATCGCATTTGACGCGAATGCGGTGGCGGGCTTTGCGGGCGTGGCGCAGGATTTGTTCATCGTTCCCGATCCCGCGACATTGTGTGTGCTTCCGTGGCGNCCGCAGAACGGGCGCGTGGTGCGGTTTTTCTGCACGGTCCGTACGGCTGACGGCACGGCATTCGCGGGCGATTCGCGTTTTCTGCTGCAACGGACGGTGGAGCGGCTGGCGGAAAAGGGCTACGACTGCAAAATCGGCACGGAATGCGAATTCTACCTGTTCCAGCTGGACGACAAAGGCAATCCCACGGACACGCCGCACGACCATGCCGGCTACTGCGATTTGGCTCCGTGCGATCGGGGCGAAAACGTGCGCCGCGAAATCTGCCTGACGCTGGAGCAGATGGGCGTGTGCCCGGAATCAAGCCACCACGAAAAAGGACCGGGGCAGAACGAAGTCGATTTCCGGCGCAGCACGCCGCTCAACGCGGCGGACAATTTGAGCACGTTCAAGACCGTGGTCAAGACTGTCGCCGACCGCTACGGACTGTTCGCATCGTTCTTGCCCAAGCCGGTTGCCGACGGCGCAGGAAGCGGGCTGTATATCAACATTGCGCTGTACAAAAACGAAGAAAACCTGCTCGCGGGGCAGGAACTTTCTCCCGACGCGCGCGCGTTCATTGCGGGCATCCTGTTCAGAATCCGTGAGATGACGGCGTTCTTGAATCCGTTGCGGCAATCCTACGAGCGGCTCGCCTGGCACGGCGCGCCCCGTGAGATCGCCTGGACGCGCGCGCAGTACAATCAGCTGATCCGTGTGCCGAAGCCGACCGGACACGGGGCATATCTTAAACTGCGCTCGCCTGACGCATCGTGCAACCAGTACCTCGCGCTCGCGCTCATTTTGTCGGCAGGGCTGGAAGGCATTGAGCAGCAGCGCGAACTCGCCGCGCCGAAAGACGAAAATTCGCCGGACTGGCACGGCGGGACGGTTTTTGACTCGTTGCCGCAGACCGTGACCGAAGCCCGCTCGTGTGCGGAATCAAGCGTGTTCGTGCGGTCGGTGCTGACAAAAGCGACTGCCGATGCGTTTTTTGCGGCGGACGCGGACGATCCGGCATTCGGAGAACGTTAGGCACTCGTATGGAGAGCGTTCTTATCGTTTCCAACGCGAGCACGACCATGGGCATCATCAGCGATATGCTCCAGTCTCAGGCGTTCACCCGCATCGTGACCACGACGGACGGCTCGGAGGCGCGGCGGTATCTGCTTGACGGCGAATTTGATATCATTATCATCGACACGCCGCTTTCCAACGAACTGGGCGACGCGTTCGCCCTGCACGCGGCGGAATCGTCGTCTGCGGGCGTTATTCTGGTGGTACAGCGCGAAAAACTGGACGATATTTCGATGCAGGTGGAAAACGACGGCGTGTTCGTGCTTCCCAAGCCGATAAGCCCCGACTTTTTTTATCAGGCGGTAAAATTGCTGATGGCAAGCAAGGCGCGNCTCGCCAANCTGGAAGCAGAAAACCGCCGNCTGCAAAAAAAACTGGACGAAAGCCGCATTGTCTGCCGCGCGAAGTGCCTTTTGATCGCGCGGCTCAACATGACTGAGCCGCAGGCGCACCGCCATATCGAAAAAATCGCGATGGACAACCGGCAGGGCAGGACGGAAGTGGCGGAGGATATTATCCGTCGGTATGGCGATTGACGAAAACCGGGTGATTCGGTATAGTAGGCAGTGGACAAAGGTGTCTGTCTTATGCGATTTGCGGGCAAGTCGGGTAAGGCAGATGCCTTTTTTCGTTTTCGGGAAGAACGCAAGGAGCGGAAGATGTGTGGATTTGTGGGTGCATTTGATTTGTCGGCGGGAAGCAAGCCGATTGACGAAGGGCTGCGGGACGAACTGCGCGCGCAGCTTTTGGACATGTCGCGGAAAATCCGGCATCGCGGACCGGACTGGAGCGGCGTGTACACGGGAAAGAACGCCATTTTGAGCCACGAACGGCTTGCCATTGTCGATCCGCTTTCGGGAAANCAGCCGCTCGTCAGCACGGACGGTTCGGTCATTCTTGCGGTGAACGGCGAAATCTACAACCACCAAGAAATCCGTGCGGTATATGANGGAACGTATGCGTTCAAGACGCAGAGCGACTGCGAGGTCATCCTGCCGNTGTATCAGGAAAANGGCGCGGATTTTCTGGAAGATTTGAGCGGCATTTTTGCGTTCGCCTTGTACGACAGCAAAAAAGATTTGTATCTCATCGCGCGTGACGAAATCGGCGTGATTCCGCTGTACCAGGGTTGGGATGCCGACGGCCGTTATTATGTCGCTTCGGAGCTGAAGGCGCTGGAAGGCGTGTGCTGTACAATAGAAGAATTTCCCAACGGCTGCTATGTCGTGGGCGGAAAAGGCGCGGGAAGTCTGGCGACGCGGGAGCCGGTGCGCTGGTATCACCGGGACTGGGAAGATGCCGCAGCGGTTACGAACAACACGAGCGACCTTGCCGCGCTGCGCACGGGGCTGGAAACCGCCGTCAAAAAACAGCTGATGAGCGACGTTCCCTATGGCGTGTTGCTGAGCGGCGGACTGGACAGTTCGATTATCGCGGCGATTACCCAGCGTTTTGCCAGTAAACGTGTGGAGACGGACGGCACGGAAGCGGCGTGGTGGCCGCGCCTGCACAGTTTTGCTATCGGCTTGGAGGGCAGTCCCGACCTTGCCGCCGCGCGGAAAGCCGCCGCGTTTATCGGAACGGTACATCACGAAGTGCATTTTACGGTGCAGGAAGCGTTGGACGCATTGCCCGATGTCATCTATCATATTGAAACGTATGACATCACCACGGTACGCGCGTCCACGCCGATGTACCTGCTCGCGCGTGTCATAAAGTCGATGGGAATCAAAATGGTGCTGAGCGGCGAAGGCAGCGACGAGCTTTTTGGCGGCTACCTGTACTTCCACAAAGCCCCGAACGCCCGCGAATTCCATGAAGAACTGGTGCGCAAGATGAGCAAATTGCATTTGTACGACTGCCTGCGCGCCAACAAAAGCCTTTCGGCATGGGGCGTGGAAGGACGCGTGCCGTTTTTGGACAAAGAATTCATCGATATTGCCATGCGCCTGAACCCGCAGGACAAATTGTGCGTCANGCAGGCGGACGGCAGCCAACGCATTGAAAAATGGCTGCTGCGCAAAGCGTTTGAGGATATGCTTCCCCCGGAAATCTGCTGGCGGCAAAAAGAACAGTTCAGCGACGGCGTAGGCTACAACTGGATCGACACGCTCAAACAAGTGGCAGAAAACAAGGTGAGCGACGCGCAGTTTGCCAGCCGCGCAAAACGTTTTCCCGTCAACACGCCGGCGACAAAAGAAGCGTACTATTACCGCGAGATTTTTTCGAGCCTGTTCCCCAGCGAGACCGNAGCCCGCACCGTTCCCCATGAGGCGAGCGTCGCCTGCTCAACGGCAAAAGCCCTGGAATGGGACGCGGCATGGAAAACTATGGATGAGCCGAGCGGTCGCGCCGTCACGGGCGTACATGAACGCGCATACTGATTGCACTAATCGAAAAAAAATGCTATGCTCTAGTATCTTTTGGGCCATTAGCTCAGCGGTTAGAGCAGAGGACTCATAATCCTTTGGTCCTTGGTTCAAATCCAAGACGGCCCAGCGCGACAGAATGATTATCCTGCGGGATAATCATTCTGCATTTTAAATGCCCTTTCTTATAGTAAAAACTTTTTTCATTCGGTATAATGACGGTGGCATTTTTCGTGCGAAAACTATGGCTCACGAGGAGAATCTATGGCAGACACAGCTGATTTTGAACTTGACGAGAATATGCAGGGCAAACCGCTTGTGCTTGTGGTGGATGACGAAGAAGTCAACCGGATGCTGCTGACCAATATTCTTGAGGAACGCTACAAGGTGGAGACGGCTTCCGACGGTTTTGAGGCATTGCAGTTGATTCGTCAGTATCGCAGTATCCTTTCGGCGGTGCTGCTTGACCTTTCCATGCCGAACATGAACGGCTTTGAGGTGCTCAAAGAAATGCGCATGGACGAAATGTTGCGGCATATTCCGACGCTCGTCCTGACAGCGCAAAACGACGCGGAAATCGAGAGTTTTGAGCGCGGGGCAAGCGATTTTATCACTAAGCCGTTTGATATGCCCGACATGATTCTAGCGCGAGTGGCAAAGTCTATCCGCATGGCAGAAGAAAATTACATCATCAGGACGACAGAAAAAGATCCGCTCACCGAATTGCCCAACATGGCATATTTTAGGACGCTGTGCGAGTCGGAAAAAGGACGGCTTTCCGCAAAAGGCGAAGCGGCGGCCTTTATCTATATTGATGTCGTGAACATGAAAGCGTACAATTCCCGCTTTGGCTATCCCGAAGGCGACCGGCTGCTGATGGAAACGGCGACGGTGTTGCAGAACACGTTCGCGAATATGCCGGTCTCCCGCATTTCTGAGGATCATTTTGCCGTGATGACGGGTGCGGATCAGCACAAATCGCTGCTGGATGATTTTCAGCGGCGGTTGCGGCAGATTGGCAAGGGAAATCCCACGGAAATCCATGCGGGCATTTTTCAGGACGACGGCAAAACTGCGGTTGACATTATCGCGGCGCTAGATTACGCGCGGCTTGCCTGTTCGACGCTGCGCGGCAACTACACCGATTCCATCTGTTATTATGACCAAAAACTGATGAAAGAGTACGATGACCGCCAGCACGTGCTCGCCAATTTCAATCAGGCACTGGAAGAACACTGGATAAAAGTCTATTACCAGCCGATTGTCCGCGCTCAGACGGGAGAAGTCTGTAATTTTGAGGCACTTGCCCGCTGGATTGACCCGCAGCGCGGCTTTCTGTCTCCGGCGGCGTTCGTTCCTGTTATTGAAGACTACAACCTCGGTGTGCGCATGGATTTGTATATGGTGGAAGAAGTGTGCCGCGAATATGAAGTCCGCAGGCAAGGCGGCCTGACTCCCGTTCCCGTTTCGCTCAATTTCTGCCGCACGGATTTTGACCAGCGCGACATGGTGGCGGCAGTTGCCGAAATCGCGGACAAATATCACGTGCCGCATAACATGATCATCATCGAAGTGACGGAAAGCGGGTTTTCGCGCAACGCATCCGATTTGCAGGAGCAGATCAACCGCTTCCATGAACTGGGATTCAAAGTGTGGATGGACGATTTTGGCGACGGCTATGCGTCGCTCAATGTGTTGCAGGACATGAATTTCGACCTGATTAAGCTTGACATCGGATTCATGCGCAATTTCAATCCGTCGGGAAAAAACGGCGTGATTTTGCGCGCGCTGCTTTCCATGGCAAAAGATTTGGGCATCCACACGCTTGCCGAAGGCATCGAAACCGAAGCGCAGTTTACGTTTTTGAAGCAATACGGCTGCGAAAAAATCCAGGGATTTTATTTTGGCAAGCCGACTCCCACNGACGAACTGCNCAAGCAAGTGCNGCAGGGANCGGCACTCAAAAACGAAAGCCCGGAAACGGCGGCATCGTTTGAGGACACGCTCAAGCCGATGCGGTAACATCACGGAAGAGGAGATTATATGCTGTCAAAAGAAACATTGCTCGCGTATGGCGCGAATTATGACGAAGGCATGGCGCGTTGCCTGAACAGGGAAGCCTTTTATTTCAAGATGATAAAAATGGTGGCGGCGAACGAAAAATTCGCGTCGCTGGGAAAAGCGCTCATCGCCAAGGATTTGAAGGCGGCATTCGAGGACGCGCACGCGCTCAAAGGCATTGCCGCCAACGTTTCGCTCACGCCGCTTTCAAACGCGATCGAAGCGATCGTCGAGCCGTTGCGGCGCAGGGAAGACATCGACTACACCGAAATGTACACGCGCATTGTCGATCTCAAAAAGAAACTGGACGAGATAATTGCATAATGAAAAAACTGCTTTTCACGGCTATGGCGATGATTACGCTCTGCTCGGCACTGTCCGCGCAGGCGAAGCAAGCCGTATCCGACAACATCACGTTTAACGCGCCGCACCTGCTGGCTGCAACCGAGACATACGGTACGCCCGTCTACGAAGAGAACGACGGCAAAAAGCATTATTTGGTCGCGCTTTCGGGGTCGGCGATTACGCTGGGCGGCATATTCCTGTGGAATCGCTTCTTGATTGGTTCGGGCTGGACAAAAGTCAACTGGGATTATATGTTCCATTTTTATGAGCACGAAATGAAATGGGACACGGACTGGTACTGGACGAATTTCGTGCTGCATCCGTATCAAGGGGCATTGTCGTATCTGGCAGGGCGGAGCGCGAACCTGAACCGCATTGAATCGTTCGCGCTTGCCACGATCGCCGATTTTGTGTGGGAATATTTCTGCGAGACGAACGCGCCGTCAAAAAATGACCTGGTGTATTCTTCGATCGGCGCGTTTCCGATGGGCGAAATGCTTTACCGGCTGTCGCTTGAAGCCGGCGAAATCCACCGTCTTTTGGGCTATGCGATAAACCCGGAGCGGATGTGGCCGGAACTGTTGTTGCGGCAGCGTCCGCGCGGAACCGTCGGGAATATCTTNGAGTTTGCGGTCGGGCTGAACGTCGGCACGGCGTTCATGCATTCGTCGTTCGGCGACGCTTCGCGCAATGAGCTGTTCCCCGCGTTCGGAACGCCAAGACTCAGCATCGTGTACAACGACCCTTACGGACACGACTCGAACAATCCGTACAGCCAGTTCAACCTTGATATTTCTTTTGGGCTTGGTGTCGGATCGGGCTACGGTATCTCTGCCGTCCATGAAAAACTGTTCCATGACGTGCGCGTCATCAGCGACGGCATGCTCTTTGCGCGGGCTAAACAGGGCGACCGAACCGACACGACGCTCGGCATGGTCTTTGAGTACGACTTTATCTGGAACAATATGTGGCTGCTTTCCACGCTCGCACCGGGTTTTGCCGTCAAGCAGCGGATTCGGCAGGAAAAATCGGACATAGAATGGCAGGTGCATTTGGCAGCCAATGTGCTCGGTACGACGGATTGGGGAGGGGCGTACCGAAGTTATGTGTCATACGACGGAGGCTTGGATCGGGAATACAGTTACACCGTCGGCGGGGAGACCGTATTGCGCTGGAAATGGCGGCATACGACGGGACACACGATCGCCGTTGATTTTCACGGATACGTCATGTATGATTTTGCCGACCAAAAGCAACCGTCCGCCGACACAGGCTGGGAATGTATCGGACTGGGAACGGTAAGNTACGANNTGCCGCTTTCTGCAAAAGTGCGTCTGGGCGTACAGGATGAAGTGTACGTAAAAAAGACCTGGTATGCGGATCTTGACGGCACGTTCCAGGTTGCGAATTCCGCCAGTGTCTACGCAAAGTTGCAGCTGAAATAAAAGCGCGATGCCATTGCTTCCTGATTTTCCGCAGTACAAGCCAGTTTCAGACGATATGAGCGACGAACTGCTGCCATTTTTTCAGAAACAGACGGACGGCATCTGCGAATACACGCTGGCTTCAGTNCTGCTGGACAATTATACNTATCGCTATGCTATCAGCCGCGTAAGCACCGACACGTTGCTGTTGCGCGGACATGACGCAGACGGCAAACGGTTTCTTTCGCTCGTGGGGAACTTTCCTGACGAACAGACGTTCCGGGCGATTGTCGCTTCTCCCGACGTGCAGTCGTGCGCGTATATCAAAAATCTGTCGGAGCGGAACGCGACGGAAAGCGCGGACATTTTTTCTGCACTGGGGCTTTCGCCCCGCCTTGACCGCAACAACTGCGATTATCTGTACCGGCGCGACGATTTGGCGTTTCTGCGCGGTAAGGCATTCCATAAAAAGAAAAACCTCGTCAACGGCTTCCATGCGGCGTATTCGGCAGAAGTCCGGGCGATTGACGACACGACCGTGAGCGATGCACGGGAAATCTTGCGCCGCTGGCATGACGCACGGCAGGCGCGGGGCGAGGACGACGGCGATTTTTCGGCATGTACCATCGCCTTGCAGAACCGTGAGCCGTTGCGCCTATCGGGAATCATCGTGTACGCGGACGGAACGCCCGCCGGATTCAGCCTGGGCGAAGCAATTGCGGGCGGAACGATGTTCTGCACNCATTTTGAAAAAGGCATTGACGACGTGCACGGCATTTATCAGGCAGTGAACAACGAGCAGGCAAAAATGCTTCCCGAATCGGTGACGCTCATCAACCGCGAGCAGGATTTGGGCGACGAAGGTCTGCGGCAGGCAAAATTGTCCTATCGCCCCTGCGCGTTCGTCAACAAATATCGGGTGGAATTGCGCTAAGTCGTTTTTTCTTGTAAACTCTTTTTTGGGTGGAATATGAAATTTAACAGCACACGAAACAGTGATTTTTTTGTCAATTTTGAGCGCGCGGTCACCGACTGTATGCCACGGGACGGCGGGCTGTTCATTCCGTCCGATAGTCCCGACCTGCGCCGCTGGATTCTCTACACGAACGAAAAAACGCCGTTCGCGAGCATTGCCGGCGCGCTCACTTCCGCGTGCATCAACGAAGAATTCAGCCCGATTATCTGCGAGACGATTGCGACGCGTGCNTTTCCGTTCGAGCCGAAACTNACCAAGCGNAANGACCGNTTCTTTACGCTGGANCTCTGNNANACGCCCACGGGCAGCCACAAGGATTTNGGCGTTGCCTACCTCGTCAACTGCATGGAGACGATTTTTCAGCTCAAAGGCGGTTCTGCCGTTTTTCTGGACGCGACCGTCGGCGAACTGGGCGCGAGCCTTGCGCGGGCGTTGCGCGGAAAAACGCACCTCAAAGCCGTGCTGCTCTACCCCAAAGGNGCNCCNCGCGGACTTGCCGAAAGCGATTTTGTCTGGAACGGCGGCAACATCTATCCGATTGAAATCGACGGTACGGAAGCCGACTGCCACAAGCTGGTGCGGGACATTTTTGCCGACCATGCGCTGGTAGAAAAATATCATCTGACCGTGGCGAACACCGCGAACATCGGTCGCCTTATGCCGCAGACCTTTTTCTATCCGTATGCGTTCAGCCGCCTAAAAAAAGACGTGCATTCCGATATTTACTACGCCATGGCACCGGGAAATTACAGCAATCTGGTGGCGGGGCTGTACAGCTGGCGGCTTTCGCTTCCCGTGAACGGGTTTATCTGCCCTACGACCGACGAACTTATCCTTGACATGCAGGGGCAATGCGCCGTTATGGACGGTATGATTCCTTTTGCCAAACGCGAAGCCGCAGATCCCGCAAGCCCGTCCAACCTGGAGCGGCTGGAAGACGTGTTCCATAACAACGAGCTGATGCTCAAAAACTTGGTTTTTCCCATGCAGGTGACGAACGAACAAATCGATGACGCGTGCCGCAGGCTGTTTATGAAATACGGTATTTTTGCCGACCGGCTCACCTCGTCCGCATACGCCGCTGCCCGCAACAACCGCGACCTGACAGACTACGACGAAAGTGTGGTGGTGCTCGTCATCCGCGACCATCCCGCTTTGAGCGCCGACTACATCAAGCATACAATCGGCGAAATGCCTGCCATGCCCACAAANGTGGCAGAGGCGCTTGCGCCCACGCAGCTTGGCAAGCCGCTGGCGGCAAACGCGCGGCAGCCGGTCGTGTCCGCATTGGAAAGCCTGCNATAAAAAATCCCCGATTGTTCATCGGGGATTGCGTGTTACTGCTTCTTTTTGCCCGTCACATCTTTTTTGATCGCCGGCTTCGCTTTCGTTGTCTTTGCCGTCTTTTTCGTTTCAGCCGATTTTTTCGCCGCTGTTTTCTTCGGCTTTGTGGCTTTGCCTTTCGGTGCGAACGGCTTTACGAAATCGTCGGCATGATAGTTCGCCTTGTCCTTGGCTTTTGCAAGCGTCTTGTAGAGTGCGAGCAGCTTTTGCTGTTTTTCTTTCGCGCCAGACAGCAACGGCAAGGCGATCGCAAGGAACAGGCTGGAATCGCTCAGTTCTTTATTGAACCACTGCACATTGTCGAACCAATGCGCTTCGGTCAGCAGCCACGCGTCCTTGCCGTGGGCGAGCCGTTCTGCCAGCAGGAACGCGGCATCTTTTTCGGTTTGTTTGCCCGAAAGCGTCGGCTGTTTTTCGGCGGCAAGGGCGAACATCCGGGTGTAGCAGTTCCACAGACCGACCGTATCCGCGCCCGCTTCCTGCAAGAATTCATGCAGTTTGCGGTCTAACGCCCAGGTACGCGCAAATCCTGCTTCGGCAATGTTCTGCACGAGCGCGTAGCCAAGCAGAAGCACGATGCCTTCGTTGTGGGCGCGCGCACCGTTGAAGATAAAGCCTGCCGCATCAGTCGCTTTGGCAAGCGACGCGAACAACGCCGCCGTTTCTGCCTCCGCAAGCGGCTTGGTCAGTTTGGGCATCGCCTTGACGATTGCCGCCAGTCCTTTCTTGTATGCGGCAAGCTGTTTTTCGGCGGGCGGCAGTTTTTTCGCCTTTTTCAGTCCGACCTGCTCGCGCGCGGCAAAAGCGATCGCGATTTCGTAGAAGCGGAGCGCGTTCTTTTCGACCGAATGCAAAATCGCCGCCGCAGTCGGTGCTTTGATACCCTGCTCCTTGCGCTCTTTTGCCGTAAGCAGGAGTGCATGAGCCTGCGCAACCAGTTCCGGCGAAATGACGGACTTGAACGCCTCGTACAGTTCGCGGTAATGGTATTCCTGCCAGGCGATTTCCATGTCGGGCGTACCGCGTCCGTTCAGGAATGCGCAGAGCGTACTCCATTTGCCGTCCGCATCGTCCTTCTCCTGCCTGATGTTCCAGAACACCTGGCTTTCAAAGCCGTTCAGCATGGTGTACATACCGTGGTCGATGATGTCGTTGTTCCGGCGGATATACCACAGCCCCGACCGCTGCTCCTGGAAAACCATGAAATAATCGTCGCCGCGTTTCAGGCGCAGCCCTTCACCGAGTGTGCGGGTCACTTGTTTTTTGTCGTTCTCGCCGCTTCCCGTCTTGACGGCATAAGGACAAGACACATTGATCCAGCCGTCCGCACGNGCGTAGACATTATTATAGAAGACNATGGCATATTCGTCACCCGCGCGGTTTGAGTAGGCGAACACGTTCTCGTTTACGGAGCCGTTCGACCACACGTCGTAGAACAGGAAATCCTCCACGCCCGCGAACAGGTAGCGTTTTTTGATGAGCGGGAAAATGTCGTGCCAGTGGCGGTCGAGCAGATACTGGTCGGGCTGCTCGTCGCGGTAGGCGCGCATATATTCCATGCCGTATTTTTCTTCAAATCCTTCGATTTGCCCGTGCCCGAACATCGGCAGACCCGGCATCGTGACCATGAGCGTACACACGCCAAAATACTTGTCGCCTTTGCCGAACTGGGCGACCGCCGTCTCCTCGTCGGGATTGTTCATGAAATTCACGTAGCGTTTGAGGATCTGCGGGTCAAACGTAATCGTATTCTGCACCGTCTGCCGATATTTGGCGTTCTCTTCTTTTTTGAGCATATTCATGAACGCGCTGTTGTAGACGCGGTGCATACCGAGCGTGCGCGTAAAATAGCCTTCCATCATCCAAAACGCCTCGGCGAGCAACAGCGTGTCGGGTACTTCCTGCGCCACACGATCCACCACGTCGCGCCAGAATTCAGTGGGAATTGCCTGCTCGAACGCGTCAGGCGTAAGCGCATACTCGCCGCGCGTCGCAATGTCGCCGCCATGCCCCGGCTCAGGATACCACAGCCGGCGGATATGCTTCTTTGCCAGCACCATCGCCGCGTCAAAGCGGATAATCGGAAAATTGCGCGCCACGTGCAGGATTTCCTGCATGACTTCCTCGCGCGCAACCGGATTCAGAAAGTCAATCTGCGCAGTATCGTTCCAGGGCATACCCGTGCCGTCGTTCCCGTGGTAAATGTAGCGCGTGTCGCCCGTCGCGGTATCCACCCGCTTGAACACGACAGCACAGTCCGACTTGGAATAATAATGATCCTCAAGATAGACCGCCACGCGCCCGTCATTGCTCAGATTCGGTCCGTTGAACGTGTACTGCGGATACGGATTGTCGCGCCGCTGCACAAACACGTCGGGCTTTTCCACCACCCATTTTGCGTCCATGCCCGTATGATTGGGAACCATGTCGCTCGCAAGGCGAATTCCGCGTTGCCACAGGCGCGTGCGCAAATTCGCCAGCGCGTCCCAGCCGCCCAGATTGTCCGCAATCTCATAATCGTGCAGGCTGTACGCGCTTGCGGCGGCTTCGGGATTGCCGCAAATCTGCTTGATCCGCTTGCTCGCGTCGCTGCGCTGCCACAGCCCGATCAGCCACAGCCCCGTAAAGCCCTGGTCGCGCAGAATGTCCAGCTCTTCGTCAGGAATCTGGTCAAGCCGCGTGATGTCGCGGTGGTATTTCTTGGAAAGCTGGAACAGCCAGACAAGCACTGTCTTTGCCATCAGCACGACATTGGGCATCCATTCCTTGTCGGGGCTGAACCGCTCGTACTCTTTCTGCAAATAATCGTAGTTCGCCACGGGAACATCCGCGTCTCCGCCGTTCGTGGGATGCCACATCGGCTTGCCTTCCTCGCGCAAGACATCCAGCCCCATCAACAGGCGGCGCAGCCAGTCGCCGAGCAAATCCGCCCAGTATTTCTGCACGTATTCCAGCTGCTTGTAGATGTCGGTCGGCGCAAAATTGACCGGCTCTTTCAGAAAATGGATTAGGTCGTTGTTGAACGCGCCCCAGTACGGCAGTTTTTTGAAGAACGCCGCCGTATGCTTCCAGGTCTGCGCATAAAGCGGATTTTTTTTCAGTTTCTTGTCGTCAAAAAGCACGAAAAACGGCTTGAACGCAGGATCTTCGTTCGCAAGGTGAAGCATGATTAGCTCCTCGAACGTCGCCTCGCGGTTAGTGCGCTCGCGCCCCGCGCCCACATCAAACGCCGTCTGCGCAAGATAATCCTCCGCCGTGATTTTTCCCTGATAGACTTCCGTCGGCGGGAATTCAGCGGTAAAATCGAGCAGCAGCCGGTCAATCGCTTCCCTGCCGAACCGCCCGTCCAAATCCGCCATCAGCTCGGTCATGGCATTCGGATATTTTGTCTTGCGGTACATCATGGCGGCAAAGTGGAAAATCTCGTCCAACAAGCCCATGGCATTGAGCGTCCCGGCAGAAATGCGCTGGCTGTCCGGCGCGCCGTTCTTTTGCAGGTAGTCGTTCAGCTTGACGGCGAACGCGCGCACGGCTTTCAGGTCTGCCAGAATAACGTTGCCCGTGGACGCATAAAGCCGCGCCGGAAAATCACAGGCATCACGGATTGCTTTTGCGATATGGAATTCATTGTAGGATACTTGCATGACGACTCCTTTGTGCGCCCGCCGTTCGCGGTCTCGCGTCTTTTCATTATAGCATGGAACGCCCGGTTTTGGGAAAAAATATGCGACAATTTTCGGGCGCACTCGCCGCCGTACTGGCAGAAACTACCCAGCGGACGACCGCGATGTGCCGTGTTGGCGGGAATTCGGGCGGCAGAAGACCGCAACGCGTCCGCACGGCACAATCCTGCCGCACGGAACAGTCCGCGCTCCTGCGATGCCGGTNATTCAGTTTGCNNGATTGNGTCNTGGCAATCATGCATAAAACGCCNNGTCGCCACCANGATACTTTTTCCAAAACTGCATGNAATCAAAAAAATACTGTTGCATGACGGAAAACATACGCGACAAATCATGCTCCGGGATTTTTCTTTTATTGTGCGCTAGTTTGAAAACACCCGAATTTTCGTGTCATTTTTGCCGGGCTTGCCTTTTGTTGCATGAAAATGAACGT